>Ga0233440_1000083_pt1 | contig 126746 bp, 112 predicted proteins | sample SI_123_September_5_FD_182791 | JGI IMG/M metagenome (GOLD analysis project Ga0233440, IMG submission 182791) | Seawater microbial communities from Saanich Inlet, British Columbia, Canada - SI_123_September2016_120_MG | ecosystem: Environmental > Aquatic > Marine > Inlet | place: Canada... | reverse complement strand
GAAGTATTATCAGATGATGTAAGTCCTAAAAATTTAGATGGAAGTGTTTATACTTTTTACCCAGATTTCAGAAAAGCTATTGAATATGAAGTTGTAGATGTAGATGCAGATTGAAATAGAACTAGTTATAATTTGTTAGAAGTTGTAGATGGAAAGCTTAGACCAAAACAAGCAATATCAAAAGAAGCATTTTTACGTATTGCATTTATTACTTTGAAGGCAAATGCTTGTCATGAAAAAATAGATAGTAACTTAGCTTTACAAATGACTATTTTTGATGAGCAATGTAATGCTAGTATAGAGAATTGTGATTTATCAAATATAGATAATCCAGATAATATATATGATTTTTCAGGAGAAGTTTATACTACTTGTGAAGCCTGAATAAGTGATCCTGAATGATATATTTGGAGGTTTTATAATCAAAATAATTGAGAAGAAATTAAAAAATATTGAAAATATATTGATAACTATGATTTCTTATCTCCATGAAATTGGAAAGTATTTTTTAGAGTTGTGGATCAATGTTGAAATACATGAGAGGTTTATAATACTTTGACAATAAATGGAGATAATGCTAGTTATTGAATATGATTAGAAGTTGATGCATCTGTAATATATTGAGAATGACCCTTAGAAGTAGATTTTACTGCATATGTAGATTGATGAGAATGACCATATATATGTAGCTGGGATTATTGAAATGGAGATACTTGAACATGAATAACTCCTAGTTATATATTTGAAGATAGTTGAGTATATGAAGTAACAACTATTTGTAGTGATGTTAATTGATTAGAATCAACTGCCGTTACAATAATATCAGTTACTGATTGAATCACAGACTTATGATTATGATTAGAAGTAGATGCCTCTGTAATATATTGAGAATGACCATTAGAAGTAGATTTTACAACAGATATTGAATGAGGGGAATGACCATATATTTGTACTTGGGATTACTGAGATAGTTCTGGTTGATCTGGGACTGAACCTACACATATATTTGCAGATAGTTGAGTATATGAGGTAACAACTACTTGTAGTGATGTTAATTGATTAGAGTCAACTGCTGTTACAATAATATCAGTTACTGATTCTGACTTAAATACAGATTTAAATGTTTCTATTAATGCTGAACCATTTTATTGAGAATGACCATTGGCAGTAGATTTTGAATGAATTGTCTCATGATGAGTTTGACCCTATTCATATTCTTGGGATTTTTGAGATGGAAATTGAGGTTTATGAGAAGATATATTAAATATATTTAAAGAAATATGAATATATGAAACTACATTAATTGTTACAGATAGTTTATGAAATGTATGAATTGCTAACGTATTAATTCATGTAACATGATTATCTATAGAGGATATAGATAGTGACCTTGATTGAATATTTGATATAGATGACTTATGTCCATTGGTTGTATGAGTAATAGAAAATGATTGATGTCCAATCTTAGAACAAATATGTGAAGATAATTCAGATTGTGATAATTGATTAATATGTTCTACAGATAATATATGTAGTGTTAAAAGTCTAGCAAATAGTTGTGAATATAGTTGATGAGATGTTATATTTTGAAATATAGTATGTAATTCATGTCCTTGTAATTATTTTTTAGATTTCACTAGTACTTTGAGAAAATGTGATATAGTATTTCCAGCTATTACATCTCCAGATAGTAAAACTATTTATAGTAAATGAAATTTGTTTGAGATTGAATAAAAAAATAAGCTTTAAGTATTATACTTAAAGCTTATTTTTATGTTTATTATTTTTTAAAACTATCTAATATTTCATGAGCTATATCTTTTCAACCTAATCAAAATGCAAGTCATCAGGCTAGAGCTAGCATTGATATGAATCATATTAATATTGTATTTGTTATTTCACTAGCAATTCATATTTTATCTAATACTACCATAAGTGTAAAAAACAACATTATTGCTTTTGATCAACTGGCTATAATTTTGGCTGTTTTTTGATTTGTTAAATCAAGAGCATGGAAAACAACATCATAAATAAAATTAGCAAATCTTACTCAGAAGAATCATATAATTACAGCTATAAATAGGCTTGGAAGATAAGTAAGTAGTTCTCACATAAATACTTCTATTTCAGTTATTCCTATTACAACTATAGCTAGTCTAAAGAATACTAGAAATACATAATATGAAATTGCTTTTGCTGTAATTTCATTTATTTTGATTTTATCTGATATTTTTTTCTTTTTTGGTTCAATTATCTTTTTTACGTCCTCTTTTACTTTTATATCATCAAATTCTATATTTAGTTTATCAATAAGTTCAATAATACTAAATTTCCTGAATAAATACATAACTAGTTTATGTATTCATATAGCGATAATTATTCAAAATCAAAGAATAACCAAAGCTCATATTAGTTTTGGTAAATATAGTTCTATATTTCATATAATAGTGATATATAGGTTGTTTATAATGTTTTCTACGTTGAATTCAGACATTTTTTGTATATTAATAATATCCTAGTGAAAAATTCTTATATTATTATTTTATCATATTTTTATTAAAAAACAAAAAAATATTTGACTATTTGGCTAAAATTTATACAATTCATCTGCACTAAATATATGCGGGGGTAACATAAAAGAGTGAGTGTACTAAGGCTTCAACCCTTGGGTGTGCGAGTTCAAACCTCGTCCCCCGCTCCATATAAATACAGCTTAGGCCTTGTTATTTAGAAAAATATCTAAAAAATAAGTTTTAGGCTTTATTTTTTGAATAAAATAGATAAAATAGAAGCAAATCAATTTTGGGTTTAAAAATTTAATAAAATAATATAGAATTATGGCAAATAGTCACGGATTAAAATCAAGTGTTGTAAAAAAACAAGCAAAAGCTAGAAAATTAGCAAAATGAAAGAAAAAATCTGATCATTCAGCTTATATAGGGAGTGAAAACCCACAAGTAAGAAAAAATCAATCTTATAAAGATAGAAATCATTATATGGAAAATAAACAAAAATTTCCAAAAAGAAAACTAAAGACTAAAAATATTGAATCTCTTAAAGAACAAGGTATTTTAGATGAAAGATGATTTTTTACAAAAGGAAAAAAGAAAAATTTTGAAACTAAATCAATGGTTGATTCAAAAGGTTTAGATTTTTATGGTATGCCTAGATAAGAATAACTCACTTAAATGTGAGTTTTTATTTTTTGTACTTAGATTTTAATCCCTCCCCTCGTTCCTCGGTACTCCCTTTGTAAAAGGGAGAAATAAATTTGTTTTTTAAAAAATAAAAATAGTAACTAAATCTCCCTTTTCCAAAGGGAGTACCCGTAGGGGGGAGAGATTAGAAATAATAGACTACTTTAACATTTACTTAATTAAATATAAAAAATGCAAAGATTCTATTTTCCAAATCTGGAAAAAAAAGATGATAATATAATAATAAAAAACCCTGAGTTATTAAATCAAATGATCAAGGTTTTAAGGGTTAAAGAATGAAATGAGTTTTCTTTTTTTAATGGGGAAGATAATATAGATTATATATTTAAAATAATATCTATAGATAAAAGAGAAATATATTTAGAAAAACAGTGAGAATCAGAAAATGATAGTGAAATTGATTTTGATTTAAATATATTTTGAGCACTTCCTAATAAGCTTGATAAGATAGAATATATTATAGGGAAATGAGTGGAAGTATGAGTTACTGGTTTTTATTTTTTCAGATGAGAAAGAAGTCAAAAATTTAACTTATCTGAGAACAAAATAGAAAGATTAAATAAAATAATAATTGAAGCTGTTGAACAATCATGAAGATCAAGAGTTCCAGAATTGATAATAGAAGATGATTTATCTCTGGATTATTTCAAGGATAATGAAAACTTATTATTTCATACTGACACTATAAAATCAACTAGTTTAAAAGATGTAAAACTAAATTATGATAAGGGAATAAATTTATTTGTAGGACCTGAATGATGATTCTCAGAAGAAGAAATAGAAGTATTTGATAATGTTTGATTCAAGAAAATATTTCTATGAAATAGGATATTAAGAACAGAAACTACATGAGTTGTTGCAAGTTTTTTTATAATACAAAATAAATAATATCATATATATAAAATATTATAAATAAATGTAAAGTTAAAAATTTAAAATTTTTAGCTTTATTTTTATAAAAAAATATAATATAAATACAATTATTTATAATTTTTCAAAATAATATGAATAAACAAAAACAAGCTTTTACACTAGTAGAACTAATAGTAGTAATTACAATATTAGCAATACTATGAACAATAGCCTTTATATCACTACAATGATATTCAAAAGATGCAAGAGACTCTATTAGAATTTCAGATGTATCAAGTATGAAAACATCTCTAGAATTGTTTCACTTAGATGCTTGAAAATATCCTTTGCCGGATAATAACGAAATAGTAGATTATGGAGCAGAAATCCTATGGTATCAATGAGATTTTTGAATCACAGTTATTTCAAGTTTATCAAGAAGTATGTCAGAAGTACCTAAAGATCCATTAACAGATAAAAAATATGTCTTCTCAGTAGCCAATAATAAGAATGAATTTGAAATACTTAGTTTATTAGAATGAGATTCTTTAGCATTAAATACAATAAAGCAAACTAATGCAGCTAGTTTAGTAGTTACACCAAAAATAGATGGTACATATAACAGGGTATTTATTAAAACTGCTAGTTATATTGTACCAGTGCCAAGTATTGTAACTTCAGAAATTTTAACATGAACAATGACACTTGATTCAAGTAATATTAGTTCACAAGTAACAAATTGATGAGAGAATATACCAGAACAGTGAAATGTAATATCAAATACATGAGCATTAACATGACTTGTATTATCGGTTTATACATGAAGTATTGATATATATACTTCTAATTCAGAAAAAGAAATAGTAATAGGGAAGATAAAAAACGCATATACAAGTTCAGTATTAGCTAGTAGTGATATTTATAATTATATATTAAGTTCTAGTTGAACTGAAGAAGTTGTATCAGTACTTAATAGTATTGTATTAAAAGACAATATTACAGAAGTAATAGTAACTGTATACTCATGTAATGATGCTACAAAACCAGCAGATGATTTAAACAAGACGTATATAGTTAATCCAACAAGTGTAAATCAGGCCTATGTACAAGATGGAGTTGAGTGTTGATATACATGTACATGATGATATATCTGAGTAAATTGTGAAATTGCACCTATTATAACAAATAATGATTGTATATCAGCCTGATGGATGTGGATAGCAAATATAAATGATGTATATATAGGTTCTATTCAATGAAATGGTTTTTGTATATCTCCAAGAGTGTGAGATTTTGCATGAGATAATACCTGAAATGGTATATCATTCAATGGATGGTGAAATCAGGCAGATTTAAATTTTGGTTGATGGGATCCTACAAGTATAGATGATTCTTGAAATCTATATCCACAAAATGGTCAAACAAAAAAACTTGATTCTAGTGTCTTATATACATGTAAATCATTATGATCTTCTTCTACAGATTTTGATACAATAGATGATATAGTATGAAGAATGAAATGGTTAGCTACAAATAAAGTAAATTTAACAGAATTACAAGATATAGAGTGGGTACAAAATACTATACCACCAAATAGCCATCCAATACCAGTTTTATATATAGCGGACTGTATAGACTGAGTAAAAGATTTATGAACTGATATGGATTATAAGCATTATCCAGATGAAAATTTAAATGAAACAATTACTTATTCTGAGTATAATACAAATGAATCAAGTGATACTAATATTGCTGCTCTTTCAAATACAACATATCAAAATAGACAAAAATATCTTACAGCATGGACACAAAGGAGTGGTTCACATTTACCGAGTGCTATGAGTTACATTACAGATTGATATGCGAGTGCATCCGATGTAGATGGAAATTCTTTAACAACCATATCTAGGTGAGAATATCAAGTCTCATGTGATATGAATTTACTTACAGATTCTAATGATAGTTTAGATAATGAACGGATATGGCTTTCAGCTGTTGGTGATACTACAGGTGCTTATTGGGGGCAAGGTGCTCGTATTATAGGTCTTAATAATTGTGGAGATCAGAATACTAGTAGTACAGGTCATAGATATGGTAGTCTATCTGCTAGGTTTGTTATTCGTCCTTAGATTTAGTAACATTCAAAGAGCTTAGAGGATTAATTATATAACCATTTGATTGCCAGTAATTCATAAAGATAATAATAGTTTAGAAGATAAAGTTACTTAAAATATAAATTAAAAGAATTTGAGAAATAAATGTTTAAACAAAAAGAAAGCTAATTTAGCTTTCTTTTTTTATTTAGATAAATCCAAAATAATTTCTTCTAATTTTTTATAATCTATAGTTTCAGTTATAATAATATATTCTCAAGTTTTATTATTAAATATTAGATTTGAAGGGGTAGAATCAATTTCTAGCATTATTCATTGTTTGAATTCTTTTGTTACTAAATCTTTTGTAGCGGATTCAGATAAACAAGTTTCAAATTCTTCTTTATTTACTGATATTTTTTCAGCAAATGGAGCTAAATCTTCGACTTTAAATCATTCTCAACCTCATTTAGTATTGTTGTATATTAAGTCTATATATTCTATATATTTTTCTCATCAAGCTACTTTTTCTACACATTTTGCAGCTTCTGCTTCTATTTGAGCATTTTTATGACTTGGTAGAGGAAAATTTTTGAACATATAGTTAACTTTGTCACTATAGTTTTCTAAAATTTGTTTTTGTATTCATTCATTATGTTGAGTAATACAAAATGGACATTCTAGATCTGAAAACTCTATCATTGTTATTGTAGCTCAAGAGCTTCAACTTATATAGCTATCTTTTTTTAGGTCATTAATTATATTTTGATTTAATATTTTATATTTATTATCTTTTTCTAGTTCTAAAATTTCTTTTATTAAATCTGGTTGTTCTTTTTTAAGACTTTCTAAGTATCAAAGCATTTCTCTTTTTTGTAATTCTTGAAGAATTGTATAATTATCTTTTCATCATAATTTTTCGTATTCATTTTCAAGTAGGGTATTATTTACTTTTGTTACTACATTTTTAGTGAAAATATAGTTTGTTCATATGATAGTTATAGTACAAAACATTATAAGTATCATTAATACAGAATTTCTTTTTGCTTCGTGTGACATTTTTAATTAGTTATTATTTAAATTATTATTTTTATTTATTCATCTTTTAATATTTCTAGTGGTTGTTTATATTTATCATCTACAGGAGCATTTTTTATTAGGTAACTTACTGTACAATAGAAAGTATTGTTCATATCATTAAATAAATTATCTCCAGCCATTATACATCAGTTTGATTTTCATATTCTATATTGTTTCAAACTATCATTTGAGTTTGAATTAAGAGGTTCTATATGTTTTATTCCATTTATATCGTACATATATCACTGATAATTACTTTCCTCTAGATTGTCTACATATTCTAGTACACATGCATTTATTCCGGGTGTACTAGCATAGTATCTTGCCACTGGGACTACTACCATGAGGAGTATTGTGACGGGATAAATAATATGTTTTGTTTTCATTAATTTTTGTTAATTAGATTTTTAATATTTTATGGAGAGTTTGTTTTTAAGCAAAAAATAATTTACTTTAGTTTAAAAACAAGTATCTTTCTGCAAATTATTTTGTAAATACAAACTATGCTACTCCTATCATATCTAAAGAAAAAATGAGTTTTCAAAGAATTCTCAGACAAAAAACAACTTAGAACAGATATTCTTTCTGGTCTAACTGTCGCTTTAGCTCTTGTTCCTGAGGCTATTGCATTTTCATTTGTAGCTGGAATTAATCCTATGGTTTGATTACATGCAGCTTTTATAGTAGGGCTTATTACTTCTGTTTTTGGGGGTAGACCTGGTATGATTTCTGGTGCTACTTGAGCATTGGCTGTTGTAATGGTTTCACTTGTTGCTCAGCATGGAATAGAATATTTATTCGCTACACTTGTTATGATGTGAGCTTTGCAGATATTATTTTGAGTATTTAAATTTGCTAAGTTTGTAAGACTTATTCCGCATTCAGTTATGCTTGGTTTTGTAAATGGTTTGGCAATTATTATATTTCTGGCTCAGGTATGACAGTTCAAAGTTGCTTGAGAATGGTTGTCTTGAACTGCTGCTATAATTATGTGATTACTTATAGTTGTTACTATGGCTATTATATATTTTTTACCTAAATTAACTAAGTCAGTTCCGTCTTGACTAGTTGCTATTGTTTTTGTTACTTTGCTTGTACTTTTTGTTCCAGGTTTAGAAGATACTAGAACTGTTTTATCATTTTTAAATGAAAATGATTACAAAATGCTGCTTTGAGAATTTCCAAAATTTCATATTCCAAATATAGATGCTTCTTTTATAGAAATGTTATATATTATAACTCCATATGCTTTTGTACTAGCTATAATAGGGTTAACTGAATCACTTATGACCCTTACTCTTATAGATGAAATAACTGAGACGAGAGGTAAATGAAATGTAGAATCAATTGGTCAATGAATGGCTAATACTGCTTGTTGATTTTTTGGTGCTATGTGAGGTTGTGCCATGATATGACAATCTATGATTAATATTACAAATGGTTGAAGAGGGAGAATGTCTGGTATTTCAGCTTCAGTTTTTTTGATACTTATGATAGTTTTCGCTACTGCTTATATTTCTATGATTCCACTTGCGGCACTTGTCTGACTTATGTTTATGGTAGTTATCTGAACATTTGCTTGGCCAACAATTAAGATGATGAACAAAATTCCTAGAGCTGATGCATTTGTTATATTAGCTGTTACATTTATTACTGTTTATACTTGAGATTTAGCTATTGCAGTTATATCATGAGTAGTTATTTCAGCACTTGTATTTGCTTGGCAAAAATCTCAAGATATACACGTAAAAAGATATGAAGATAAAAAATGAATTACTCACTATGAACTTGATTGACCAGTATTTTTTGGTTCAGTTGAGAGATTTAAAACACTTTTTGATATAAATAATGATGCAAAAGAAATAATTATAGATTTTGCTGATTCTAGAGTACTTGATCATTCAGCAATTGAAGCAATTAACTGATTAACTGAGAAATATGAAAAGAAATGAAAAATACTGCACTTAAAACATTTATCAGAAGATTGTATTAGGTTATTAAAAAATGCTGAAAAAATAGTAGATATAAATATTATGGAAGATCCAAAGTATAGAGTTGCCGATGATGAATTAGCAGATTAATAATTTATGAATATATATATAATATTGTAAAGCTAAAATTAAAAATATTATTTAATTTTAGCTTTTTTTTAGTAAAATAAGAGATATTAAAATCTAATATTTTGTCTTCATGAATAAACAAAAAAAAGCATTCACCTTAGTAGAACTAATAGTAGTAATAACAATTCTAGCAATACTATGAACAATAGCTTTTATTAGCTTGCAATGATACTCAAAAGACACTAGAAATAGTGTTAGATTAAGTGACTTATTAAATATAGATAAGACTCTATGAATAAAACTAGTCACAGCATGAAAAGTTCCAGTACCAGATAATAAAATAGATATAACAGCAAGTGGGACAATATTTATCTATCAATGAAATGCCTGAGAAAGAGTACTAGATTCACTATGAGTATCAAACTGATGAAAAGATCCAAAAGATGAGACATATTATACATATGCAACAAATACAAGTTTAAATAAATATCAGCTTATCTGATTTATGGAGTGAGACGCAATAGCATTTACCTCACCCCACCCTTCTCCTTTGAGAGGAGAGGGGGTAGTTTCTATCATATGAAATACATATGCAGTAACAGATTTAACAGATAGAAGTATAATAACAAAATGAGATGAACTATGAATATTATTAGATGCTACAACAAATGTACCATTAGTTAATTGAGTAGATGTAGCAACAACAACTACATCGTATAAGGCAATATTTGAAGAAGATATATTAGTAGAGGGAACTGGATGAGTATTATTTTCAAATTATTATAATAGGGATAAAGGGTTATTAGCTGATAAGGAATTGGCTAAATTGGATGATAGTTTGGTATGATATTGGGATATGGAAACATTAACTTGATGACTATTAAAGGATTTTAGTCAGTATTGAAATAATGGTGAGTGTAAAGATGCATGAATAGTAGTAGTTTGTTGAAGTTCTAGCTGAGCGCAACTTATAGAATGATCTTTGTGATTAGCGATGAATTTTGATTGAATTGATGACACTATTGATATTCCCCAAAGTTCAATATTTGATTTGAATGATTTTACAGTAGTAGCTATTATAAAACATTCATGAGCACAAGAAGCTAATGATTGATGATGATGGAGAATTGTTTCATCTCAGGCTACAGACTTTATGTTTTTTAGAATAAATGATTCTATTTCATGAGATAATGTTACTCCCTCTATTAGATGAAGTTTATTATTCTGAGTAAAATGAGCTTGAATTATTTCATCCAATAATACATTACCAGTAAATCTAGACGTTCTTGACTGAGCTTTTCATAGCCTAATATATACAAAAGATTCTTTGCTAAAAACTTACAATAATTGACTTAAGGTTATTGAAGATACTAATAATACTGGATTAATTTCTGTTAATGAAGTATTGCGTATTTGATGATACTGAACAGCAAGCGAAATATTTGATTGAATAATTGATGAAGTACGTATATATAACCGTGCCTTATCAGATAATGAAGTAAAAACTTTATATGAAGCTACAAAATAAAAATATTAATTATAAAAAACTTATGAAAAATACAAAAGCATTCACCTTAGTAGAACTAATAGTAGTAATAACAATTCTAGCAATACTATGAACAATAGCTTTTATTAGCTTGCAATGATATTCAAAAGATACAAGAAATAGTGTTAGATTAAGTGACTTATTAAATATAGATAAGACTCTATGAATAAAACTAGTCACAGCATGAAAAGTTCCAGTACCAGATAATAAAATAGATATAACAGCAAGTGGGACAATATTTATCTATCAATGAAATGCCTGAGAAAGAGTACTAGATTCACTATGAGTATCAAACTGATGAAAAGATCCAAAAGATGAGACATATTATACATATGCAACAAATGTAAGTTTAAATAAATATCAGATTATTTGATTTATGGAATGAGATGCAATAGCTAGTAATAGTCTTATAGATAATTCCTATGCAGTAACAGATTTAACAGATAGGAGTATCATAACAAAATGAGATGAATTATGAATATTATTAGATGCTACAACAAATGTACCATTAGTTAATTGAGTAGATGTAGCAAATACAACTACATCATATAAAGCAGTATTTGAAGAAGATATATTAATTGAGGGAACTGGATGAGTATTATTTTCGAATTATTATAATAGGGATAAAGTATTATTAATTGATAAGGAATTAGCTAAATTGGATGATAGTTTGGTATGATATTGGGATATGGAAACAACTACATTAAGTTGAGCTACTACTGTAATGAAGGATTTTAGTCAATATGGAAATGATTGAGAATGTTATAATAGTTGAACTTTAGTTAATTGTTGAGATATATCTTGACCTAGGTTTGAAAATTCTTCTTCTAAAAATTATATGAACTTTTATTCTGATTTAACCTGAAATTTAAATCAAATAATCTCTTATGATTCTAACTCTCTTGATATAGATACAAATGAATTTACGATTACTTGATGGTATAGGTTAGATAGGGAGTTATCTCAAATGAATTCATTATATCCCATATTACTTATAAAAAGACCTTGGCACGTATGATGATTTGCTGCACATTTCGGTAGTGCTTGATATTTAAATATTCAATATTGTCATGCTGCATGATGTCCATCTACTAATTTTTTCGAAAATGATTATTTATTAAACTCTGGTGAATGGTATTTTTATACCTGAATAAAGACTCAAGACTCTCTTAATATATATAATAATGGTGTATTAATGTCAACTGAAGTTCAATTAGATTCTATGTGATCATCTTCTTGAGATCCTCTTAAAATTTGATCAAATTTTGAATGAGATATAGATGAATTAAGAATTTATAATAGAGCATTATCAATTGAAGAAATTAATTCATTGTATGAATTAAATAAATAAAAAAAGAATTTCTATTTTGAAATTTTTTTTTTTGTGTAAAATACAATTAAATATTAATTTATTAAAATATATAAATGGACAAAGAACAATTAGAGAATAATTTAAAAGAAATAATAGAGCTTTACAATAACTTAAAAAACAGTTTATTTGATTTACAAAAATGAATAAAAAATGATTGTGAAGAGAGAAAAATATTAGATGAACTTTTAGATAAATTATGACTTGAAAAAAATGAAAAATCTAGATTTGCGGCTTATTCTAGAATAGTTAACTTACAAGAAGAATCATTAATTTTGTATTTAGATAAACAATGATTATCAGATGATGAAAAATTAAGACTTATAGATTCATCATATGATTTTGTTTGTGATTTTCATTCAGAAATTCAGGCAGTTATTATTTCAGTTATTGAATCTAAAGAATTGTTAACTCCTTTTTATTTAGAAATATTTAAATGAACTGCTAATGTATGATTAGCTTTTAATGAGTTATTTTTACCATGGAGAAATCATATAGTAAACGGTATTAATGCAGAACTAGAGAATAGATTTGAAAATGATTCAAATAAAATAATGGATTTTTTGAATGAAAATAATTTATTTGATAAGGGGCATAATTGAGAGCTAGCTGATAGATCATATTCTGCTTTAGTTTTAGAAGCTGATACTTATGTGTCCAAATCATACTCTGAAGTTTTTCCTGATGAAATAAAATCTATTGTAGAAGAATTGGATAGTTTTATAAATAATTTATCTAAACTAGATGATGAAATATATGATGCTAAACAAAATTATATAGATTATTTAAAAGCAATAAAAACGGCATTAGTTGAAAAAAAGACTGATAAATTAGTAGAAAAATGGTCAAAAGTTGACGAAGCTTGGATGAGTATAACTACTCCGTTTCAAATTTCTCATCCACTTGAATTTTATGAAGATAAATATAGAAAAGCGGTTGCTCCTGAATGGGATTTAAGGATTCAAAATAAAGTATTTGAATCTAATGTAGAAAATAGTATTTTAAGTATGTATGAGAGTTTTTATGATGATATAGGTAGGGATAATTTTAGACAATCATATATGTTTTCACTTGATAATCAAAAGAGAGTACAATTGTATTTGAGTTCTCCAGTATTATACTATTCATCAGAATTAACTTGATTATTTTCAGCTCAAGTTGTACCAAATGACGAGATAATAAGTGAGGCTCATGGTAAAAAAATATTTGCATTTCCAGAGATGGTTTTGGAAAGTAATAGAAGTACTCCTTTTATGAAAATATGTTCAGTTATATTCGATGAAAACCTTTTGTCAGATTATAGAAAAAATTTGTTTTCAAATTCAGAAGCATTTTATAAAATTTATGATATATCAACAATTTGACATGAATATGGTCATACACTTTGGTTGGATACAGATACTGAAATTTTGATGAATAAAAAATCATGAAGCTATAAAAATATAGAAGAATTTAAAGCAACTACAGGATGATTAGTTATGTTTTTTATGCATGAGGAACTCGCTTCCAATATGAAAAAAGAATTATTAATTGAACATATATATAGATCAGTTAATTTATTAAAATATAGAAAAGTTGATAAAATAGAACCTTATTATTGTGAAGCATTAATTCATTTATCTATACTCTTTGAGTCATGAATTATTTTAATAAATGATAATAATAAAATAGAATTAAATTATTCAGAAGCAAATTTTATAAAGCTTAAAAAAACTTATATTGAACATTATAGAAAACTTATAAACATTTATTTAAGTAAAGTTGATGCTTGATTATTTTTGAATGATTATGCTATAAAGACTGATTGATATTATTTACCGATAAATGATGAAATAAAAATCTTTGTAGAACATTATTATAGTACTTATTTGAATATTGGTAATGAAATAGATGAAAGTGTAACAAAAGAAAATTATACTCAAGAAAAGGAACTAATATAATTTATTTAATTAGTTTGTTTTAGATATTTTTTTGGAACTTTTAGTTATTAATATATAAAATATGAAAACATCATTAATTCTTCATGGTTGGTGAGGTGATTCAAAAAATAGTTGGTTTCCATGGCTTTCTGAAAGTTTAAATTCAAGAATACATGATATTTATATTCCAAATCTTCCAAGTACTAATAATCCTATACTTGAAGAACAACTAGATTATATAAATATTTATTCTTCAGATTTTAAAGATTGATGAAATATAATAGGTCACTCTCTTTGATGTAAATTGGCTTTAAAGTTTGTAGAAGAAAATAATATAAAAAATTCTAATTTAGTGTTAGTGGCTTCAAGTTATCCATGATTAGCTGATGACTTGTGAGAGGAAATTTATTGAGATAGTTATAATTATTTAAAATTATATTTTGATGAGGAATTAGATTTTGAAAAATTAAATTCTTTAAATAATAAATATATTTTTTTCTGGTCAGATAATGATGTTATTGATATAGCTAAAGCAAAAAGATACTTTAAAAAATTAAAATGAGTTAAATTTGTAGAATTTAAAGATAAATGACATTTTAATAGTTCCGCTGGAGTATTAGAATTACCAGAGATATTAGAATATGTAGAATAATAAAAAATATATGAATAAATTATATAATAAATTAAAAAAATATACTCTTGAAGATGCAATAAAAATAGAAGAATCTGATAGGCAATATTTAGCACTTAAGTTAATGTGAGAATGATATATGACCCATCCTTGAATTCCTTCCCTTAATTCTAATGGAAGGAGGCAGCAGTTAAATTATTTATGATTAATTATAGCTAATGCAATTATATGTTATCAATTATCTTGAAAATGAGAGGACTATTGGGAAGAGTTTTGAGATTTTTTTCTCCCCTTGATATGAGGGGGAGATGCCTGAAAGGCAGAGGGGGTTATTTATGGATTATCAGATTTCATTAAACAATCAAAAAATAATAAAAGATTTATAGATACAAAAATAAAAAGACTAGAAAAATTAAAACCATTTTTGGAAAAATTTATATGAAGGGAAGAAGAGTATTATGATGATATGGAAAAACTAAGAGATGAATTAGCTAAAACTATGAAACAAAAAAAAGACGCAAAAACTATAGTTTTTGCAGTAAAGATGTTTAGCTATTGAGCAAGAAATTATTTTGATAGATTAGTATATTTTCCAGAATCTATAAGTATACCAATTGACTCTAGATTAAATAATTTATTTGAAAGCTACAAATGAAATTATACAGATATAAATAAGTTTTATTTTGATTTATCTAATAAATTAAAAATCCCAGAGCTTCATTTGGATGCTATTGTTTGGGTAAATTATGATGAATTGATAAAATAAAAAAACACTATTTAATAGTGTTTTTTTATTTACATTTTTAGTAAACTGTAAAATCTTTTGTACCAGAATCTAGGACAACTCCTGATTGTGTTGCTTCAAGTTGTACGGTATAGGTTCATTTATATTTAAGTCTGAAATTTATTTCTTCAGTTCATTGATTATTAATAATTGGTTTATCTGCTCAATTAGATGGATCTTGAGTAAATGACCATTCTAGATCAATTAATCAATCTCAAACTTTTATTATACTAGCACTTAATACTTTTAAGCTTGCTTCAACTCATGTTTCGACTACTCATATATCATATCTATTTCATGAGGCTGAATGATTTCATAAAGCTGGGTCTCATGTTCATATAAGAGGTGATGAAATACTAGGAGTATAAGTTACTGTATCTTCAAATAGTGGATCAAAATCTACTAAGTTTCAACTTCAAGTTGTACAACTTTGAATATTTGTAGCTGGATTAGCAGTATTTTGATATAGTAAATTGTATTCTATAGTTGGAGTTCCTGAACCACAATATATTCAATATGAAGTATTGTCAACGATAGCTGTATTTGCAATTTTAGGACTTCATGTAGTAGTATATATTCAGTAATTACTTGACTCAGTTATTAGTGAATGATTTATTTCTACTGCAGAGTTTGATGCTTCTACTCATCTGTATGCATATTTTACTTGAGTGTATTCAAGTATACTGCTATCAGATGTAGAGTTATAAAAATTTATTCACTGCCAATTTCATCTAGATGGGTTACTAGCATTTAATACTGGTCAGACGGTATTGTCATATACGGTTGTAAATATTATATTATCTACTGTAGTTCAAATAGATTCAAGAGTTCAATATATATTTAAATCAACTCCTGATCAAAGTTTAACAACTGTACCAGGAAATAATTTAAGTTTTTTTCAAGCTGCTAGAGTAGAGTCTCTATCAACATATATATTAAATGTAATAGTTTCATCAGTTCAAGAAATATCAAAATAATGAGCATAATAAGTATTTTTTCAGTTATTTAATACTTCATTTCAGAAACTTGATAAAAATGGATCAAGATTATGAGAAATTAATCAATAATTGGTATTTAAATTCATACCATTATTTCTAACATCTGGAGTTCATGAATTTATGTATATTCAGTTATTTAAATTTGATTTAACTTCATTTCAGTTAATAATATTGTTTCATGAATAGTTATAAATTCAGTCATTACTATTATTTTGGATTATGTTATCTTGAATTGTAGAGACATAACTATTTCTTATATAAATTCAATATCAATTATTATTTTCAATTAAACTATTTTGAACTGTAGCTGTTGTATTATATAAATATATTCATTGAGTTCATCCGTATCTAAGTTCTAAGTTATCTAATAAACTTCAATTAGTACCTGTATTATATAAATAAAGATATTGCCAATCTCATTTAGCCGGATTTCATGTCCCTATAGCTTGTCATACACTATTATCATTAATAGATGTAAAGATTACTTTTCAAGAAGAAGTCCCTTCAGTATTAATTACTCAATAAGAATTTATAGCAATATTAGTATTTGCTTTAATTACTGAAGATGGTTTAAAATTTATAGTTTTTCAAGAAGCTAAATATCAATTTCATGTAATTACCACATTACTAGTACTAGCATCAATATCTCATACTGAGTCAATTATATCCATAGATCTAGATACATATTGCCCTAAAGTATTTCAAGTAGATGTATTCGTTTCATTTACATCTGTTAATAATCAAACTCTGATTTGAAGATTATATGAATCAATAGCATATTTTCAGTTATTATCTATTGTATTTGTATTTATTATTGGATTTCAAGAATACATATAAATTCAAGAATTTAGATTATTATTGATATCATTATTAGTTATTTCTGGATTTCAGTATTGTAAATAAATTCAATTACCTGAATTGTTACTTATTGTATTTCAATCAATAATATGATTTCAATAATAGCTATGTATTCAGTCATTATTATTATTTCTAATAATATTATTCAAGAAATTTGAAACATATCAGTTACTATTTATATAAATTCATTTTCAACTTGTTTCTTCAATAAGACTATTTTGTATAGTAATAGAGGAGTTTGTAATATTTATTCAGTATGTTGCTGCATATCTTAATTCTATATTATCAAGATTAGATCAGCTAGTTCCAGTTCAATTAAAGAAGATTTGATTCCAGTTTCACTTAGCTGGAGTAGTGGATCCATGACTTTGTCATACACTATTATCATTAATAGTTGTAAAAACTATTTTTCAAGAAGATGTTCAGTTAGCATTAATTATTCAACTTGTATTAAATGCATTAGATGGTCACATTTTTATGATAGAACCTGATGAAAAATTAATAGTTTTTCAAGAAGCTAAATATCAGTTTCATAATATAATTACATCACTTCTAGAACCATCAATATCTCAAGTAGTATCAACTATATCAGCAGATCTAGATACATATTGACCTAGAGTATTTCAACTTGCTGTATTTACATCGTTTACATCAGTTAATCAAACTCTTATTTGTAGGTTGTATGAATCTATGGCATATAGATTATTATTATCTATAGTATTATCATGAATAATTGGATCTCAAGCACTTACAAGGATTCAGTTAGAGTTATTGTTGTCTATTGTATTATAAATTAATTGAGGATTTCAGGTTCTTAGTGATATTCAGTTAGCATTATTATTATTTATATTATTTTGATCTACAATATGATTTCAGGCATATATATAAACTCAATCACTACTATTATTTCTAATAATATTATCTTGAAATGTAGAAATATCACTAGCACTATTTATGTATATTCATCTAGCACTATTTTCTTCAATTAAACTATTTTGAATAGTACTTGCAGAATTTAAAAAATTTATTCAGTTTCATCCATATCTTTGCTCTATATGATTAAGTAAACTTCAGTTAGTTCCAACTCAGCTAAGATATACTGATCACCAATTTCATTTTGCAGGAGTTACTGCACCATGTGGTTGTCATACTGTATTATCATTTATACTTGTAAAAACTACTTCATCATTTAATAATCCATTTGCATTAATAACTCAGTATGAGTTAAAAGAATTTCAATTTAACACCTTTATAATAGAACCAGAAGCAAGATTAATTGTTTTTCAAGAAGCTAAATATCAGTTTCAGTTAATTAATATATCACTTGTACTAGCATCGATATTTCAAGTCGTATCAACTATATCTGTAGATCTAGATGCATACTGACCTAAAGTATTTCAAACCGCAGTATTTACATTATTAACCTCATTTGCTCAAACTCTGATTTGCAGATTGTATGAATTAATTGCATATTGATTATTGTTATCTATTGTATTATTATCAATATTAGGATTTCATGCTTCTATATATATTCAGTTAGCTGAGTTAGTATCTATAGTATTATTTGTTATATCTGGATTTCAAGTTCTAATATATACTCAGTTATTTAAAGCATTATTTATATCATTGTTATCTATTAAATGATCTCATGCATATATATAAACTCAATCATTAGATGTATTTTGAATAGTATTATTTTTAATTGTAGATACATTACTAGCGCTGTTAATATAAATTCATTTTCATCCAATTTGTTCTATTAAACTATTTTCTATAGTTGATGCAGAATCACTTATGTATACTCAATATGCTCATGAATATTTTAATTCTATGTTATTAAGTAAACTTCAATTACTATTAGTTCAAATAAGTCCAAGATACTGCCAATTTGATTTAGCGGGAGAGCCATTTCATAATGCTAATCCGACACTATTATCATTGTATGAGGTAAATATTACTTTTCAACTAGCTGTATTTGTTCAGTTTGCAGTAATAACTCAATTAGATTTAAGATAAATATTATTTTTTACTTTTATTATACTACCACTTCATAATATAATTTCTTTTCAAGAAGCTAAGTTACTACTTCTATCAATAACTAAATCTTGACTACTAAAATCAAAACTTCAGGTAGTTAATCAATTTAATTCAAAATAATGTGAGTAAAAACCATCAAAACCATTTGAGTTTATAATATTGTTAGTAGATGCATGAAATGGGTCTAGGTATGTTGAAATAAGTCCGTATAGAGTATTTCAAGTAATAGTATTGTTTGTAACAGTACTTGTCCCATTTTCAATACTTATTCAGTTTCAAGTATTATTTGTAATAGTATTGGTATCAATTAAAGGTCCTCAATTATCAATATATATTCAGTTAGTTGTTGTAGAACTAATATCATTATTTAATATTTGAGCATCATTATTTAATATTCTTATTCAATATGAACCTCAAGTAATTGTATTAGAATCAACTGTAGGAGTTCAAGAACTTATATATATTGAATAACTTGTATTATTATTAAATATATTATTTGTTATAGATGCACTTCAAATATCAACATATAATCAAGTTGTATTATTTGTAAAGTCACTTTCAGAAACACTAGCTGATGTATTATAAAGATATAGGGCATTTGATCAGTATTTAAAATCAGAATATGTAATTGATGTAGAATTTGAACCGGCTCAATTTATTTTAAAATAATTCCAATTTCAGGCTGCAGGAGATCATGCTCCATCATTTATACTTGTATATGTTATATTTTTTAATGCAGTTCATTCCGAAACTAGTGTTCAATATACATTAGTATATACTGAGTTAGAGAATTTTATTGTATTTCATGGAACTAAATTTAGGGTTTTTCCTAGAGCAAGAGAACTATTTCTATCAATAAGTATATCTAAAACATCATCTTTCATTGTTCATGTTGTAGCTATCATATTAAATTGATGAGAATGATATGCATTCGTACCATTTGTAGAAATAGTGTTATTTGATCAGACTAAATAAGGATCTAAATAATCAGAAATAATTCAATATCCTGTATTTCAAGTTATTGTATTATTTGTTATTAATCATGCAGAAGAATTTATATATATTCAGTTTGCATTTGATGTAACAGAATTGTTAGTAATAACAGACCCTCCAGATTCAATATCTATTCAAATTCAACTATTATTTGAAACTGTATTATTTTTTATATCAGATAATCATCCAGTTACATGTACTCAGTTTGATGTATTATTAGTTATAGAATTATTATCAATTGTATGTGTTCAATTTGTTTGATATATTCAATATCTAGAGTTATTTTTTATTGTATTATTTATAATACTACTAGATGCTCAGTTAGAAAAATACATTCAATCATTAGAGTTTGATTCAATTCTATTAGTATTAATTATTGGAGTTCAACCACTAATTCATATTCAGTAAGTATTACCATTAATTACTGCAACAGCAGTCTCATCAACTTTATCAAAATTATTATTTATATTAGGAGTTCAACCATTAACATGAATTCAATATGTGTGTCATTTAATTAAATAGTTGTTATTTATATTAGGAGTTCAATTACTAATATATATTCAATATGTTCAGTTATTTTCTACATGGTTAACTTTTACTTCTGGAGTTCATCAAGCAAGATAAATACCTCAAACATTAGATTGTATGTCATTATTTTCAATTAGAGATGTTCAATCAGCAATATATATTCAAAAATTAGTATTACCTGATATAGTATTGTTTTGTAAATGTGCTCCTCAAGATTTTACATAAATTCAGTTTCTATCTGTTGATTGTAATATATTATTTACGATTTCAGGACTTCATCATTCAGTATAAATAGCAGAAACATTTGAAGCTTCTCAATCTGTATAATATCTATAATAACTACTACCATAGTAGTTTTGATATACTTTTGTATCTGAATATAGTATGTAGTTACTATCAATTGTAGCATCTGAATTAAATAACTGTAATCCAGAACGATAAGTTTCATCTGCTCTGTAATAATAAAACCATCTACGATAAGAACTATTATAGTAAGAACTATACATTACACTATTACCAGCTCAAAAATATTTTATTTTTACAAACTGTAAAATACTGGCATCAGTTCATGCTCAATCTAGTCTTAAAAATTTCCAATAATCTCAGTTTCAAAAAGCTGTTGGAGTAGTTACAACTCCATCTCATACTGTAGCATCTACACTTGTATCATCAAATGCAGTAAAATATATATAATTACTACTATTTCAAACTGCATTAATAACTCAGTTTGATATAATTTTAATACGTGGTTTAATTTTTACTACTACTCAAGCATCAATAGTAAGAGTTACTCATGCATTTATAGTTAAATCAGAATTAACTACATAGGGACTTCATGCTAGCGTCCATCCTGTACTTGTGGAACCTGTCCAAGTTACGTCAGTATATGCATTCGTTGTATTTGTAGAAAATGCTATACAAATGAATGTAAGTATAATTTTAATAAGTGTTGAATTTTTCATTTTTGTTTTTTTAATGATTTATTAATTTAATATTTTTAAGTTAATTAGAAGTCTATACATGAAGCACAATTGACTGATCATCAGTCTAAATCTGCAATATTTACATTCAAAAATGTAATTCATGTCTCAGGAGAACTAGCTCATCCTGTACTTCCTCAAGATATTAAATCAACAGCTCAACTTCAATATGTAGCAATATAAGCATCGACTCATATATCTACTATTTCTTCCCAAGTACTTAATACATAATCTGGAACTTGATCGTCTATGACGTTAGTGAATAAATCAACAGATGATCAGGTGTTAGTTATATCAGTTCCTGCAATAGCATCATATTGACTATCTCAAGAAAATACAGGAGCAGAATATATTGTTTGTAATTGTTCTATAATAGCCATTATATCTTCTTCTGTAACAGGTAGATTACTTCATATAAATAATAATTGAGGTGTAAAATCAACAAGACATGGATCAGAGAAATTTTTATAACTATGAGGTAAACATTTTTTTCATCTAAGTACTACTGTTCATGTTCATATTTCTGATAATTCTATATTTGAATCTAAATCTGCTAATATGATAGAAGGTAGAGCGAACATAACATATAATCATTCCATTTTAAATAAAACTGATACTTCATTATAGTTTCATTCTACAATAGCATCTACATTTGAAGCTGCTTTTGCATAAGTATTATTTATTATTGGATTATATCAAACTTCTCAACCGGCTTCTGCAATTGATCATAATTGATATTCATGTCCATCTCTTACTAGGGAATAAGTATACTTTGTTTCATATCTTGGATCTAGAGGAACCTTGTTAATCCTATCCAATCTGCTTATTAAATTTTCATCAACTGTTCATTGATCCCATACGACTGTATTAAAATTGAATGTAACTTCTTTAGAATTATCTGGTCTTGGATATTTACCAGCATCAATTTCATATAGTTCTAAAGCTGTTTTAACTGATTTTAAATCTGTTATTCTAACTGAATCTCTAGAATATCTAGAATATTGAGAAAAAGAAAAAAAAGCAATAGTAAGTAGTACTGCTAATATCCCTATAGCTACAATTAATTCAATCAAAGTGAAACCATTTCTATTTTTTTTCATATATATTATTATATAATATTAAAATTTAACATAAATTATATGCCTTGTTATTTATTTTATCATATTAAAGCATTGATTCAAAATATCTGAGCTATTTTATTGTTAACTTTCTTTTTTATATTTTTGGAGTATATTTATTATAGTAAATTTTAATCTAATATTCATGTGGAAAGTTTATATTATGAAATGTTCTGATGATACTTTGTATACTGGTATAACTACTGATTTGGATAGGAGATTAGGTGAACATAATTGAGAATGATTATGAGCTAAATATACAAAGATAAGACAACCTGTAGAACTTGTATATTCTATAGATTCAAAAAATAGAAGTGAGGCATCAAAAGAAGAGAGTAGAATTAAAAAATTAACTAAAAAACAGAAATTAAAAATGATAGAAAATATTAACAGACCTCGTTGTTCTTGGGTATGAAAGAATAATCCTCTAATGATAGAATATCATGATAATGATTGGGGAGTGGAAACACATAATGATAAAATATTTTTTGAATTTTTAGTATTAGAATGAGCGCAAGCATGACTTTCATGGGATACAATTTTGAAAAGAAGAATTAGCTATAAAAAAGCATTTGATAATTACGATTTAAATAAAATTATTAAATATAGTGATAAAAAGAAAGTAAAATTGATGAATAATGAGTGAATTATTAGAAACAGATTAAAAATTAAATCTGTTATAAAAAATGCAGAAGTGTTTTTAAGTATTCAAAAAGAATTTTGAAGTTTTGATAAATATATATGGTCATATGTTGATTGAAAACAAATTAATAATAGTTTTAATCACTATAATGAAATGCCAGCAACAACTGAACTTTCAGATAAAGTATCAAAGGATTTAAAAAAGAGATGAATGAGTTTTGTAGGTTCAACAATTATTTATGCATTTTTGGAGGCTGTATGAATAGTGGATGATCATGAAATATGATGTTTTAAATATAAACAATAATATGAACAAAAAACAAAATAACTTTAAATTAACAAATCTAAAATTCTTTCTTTTTGATATAAGTACGAGAAGAAATTTTATTCCAATCTTGTCTATTTATTTTTTGACTCTTGCTAATACTACGGCAAATCAGATATGAATATTTTCATGATTAGCATTTATAGCTGCAATTCTTTTGGAGGTGCCAAGCTGATATTTTGCTGATAATTTTTGACATAAAAAAACATTAGTGTTATCAAAAATATTTCAAGCTAGTTCGGTGTTATTATATATATTATGATATTATTTAGTATCACCATATAATTTTTATATTTTTGTTATAGCATCAATTTTTCAAACTGCCTGATTTGCTTTCTTTTCATGAACAAAATCAGCTTTTTATCATGAACTACTAGAAACTCAGGACAAAGAAAAAAAATATTCTAAATATGCCTGAAAAATGTCAGCAAATGTTTCTCTTGCAAGTGTACTTATTATATTTACACTACCTTTTTTAACTATAATCCATATTTTATTACCATTTATAGTGTGGATTGTTGTTGATATCATTTGAATGTTTATACTATTATCAATTCCAAATCCTAATATTAATCATAAAGGGGAAGTAGATAAAAATATATTTGAGTTATTTAGTGAGGCAAAATTAAATGGATTATTACCAATATCAATTTTTACATGATTGATAATGTGAGTATTTTTATGAGAATGAGCTTTTAGAACTCCATATTTAGAGAGTCTTTGATATCCTTTAGCCTTAATTGGTATGGTAATGGCAGTTTCTAGAATTGTTTGGTATTTTGTATGACACCATATTCATAAAATAGAAAAATATATTAGCATGAAACAACATTTTTTTATAGAAGTATTTTTGTTTTCTAGTTTTTATTTTTTAATTATATTATTTACTAACCCATATCTAGTATGATTAATTATATCAATTTTCATTGGTTATAAGTGGGGTAGACAGTCATTGATAAATTGATATTTATTTAAAGATTATATAAAAAGTAAAAAATATAAGGCAACATTTTTATCTATGTCTTCTATGTTAAATTCTGTATTTTGAACTATAGTATCATTTTGAATGTGATATTTAATTACAATTCAGTCATATAGATTTACTTATGCCATATTGTGATTAACATTATTTATATTATTATCTATTAGTTACTATTTTACTTTTATAAAAAATAAAAGAGCTAAATAATGAAAAAAAAAGAAAGAACATTTTTTGAATCATTAAAGAGATTTTTTTGGTTACTTCAATTTAGAAAATTAGCTTATAGTAAGTTCTTTTTTGTGGCATTTTTAAGATGATTTAATGCAATAATACACGTACTATTTTTAGAAAATATAGTAAAATATGTTGAGGTTTGAAATAAATTAGGTTTTAATAATGTATTAAAATATTATTTGGCTTATATTATTTCCTTTGAGCTTATTAATTATATTCTTAGAAACTGGGGATGGGTAAATACTGAGATGAGATGAATGTATGATATATATAAAAAATATTTGAGATTATATATTAGTCTTGATAACAATAGCTTAGAAAAAATATGAACTTGAAAATTGATGTGAATTATCCAAGTTTGAGTAAGAACATGGTCTATGCAATTATCAGAGGCTTTTGAGTATGGAGTAAGATTGATTATTAGCTTGTTATTTACATTATATATGGTTGCAAGAACAGATTTTAAATATGCTCTATTATTTCTTTTTCTACTTGTTCTATTTTCATATTTTTCAAAATTAGCTAATGATAAAATGCAGGTATATAGAAGAGAAAGATATGAGATATGAAATACTGGACTTAGATATTTAGTTAAGATTATCATGAGTAAAATGGATATCTTACAATCAGATAAGATTAAACATGAACTTGGATATTTATATGAGAATTCTGAAGATGAAACTGCTATGAATAAAAAAATGTCTAGAGCTAGAGTTTTTTTAAGGAGATCATCTCAGTTTTGAATTTCACTATTATTATTGTTTACATTTTATTATCTATGAAATGATGTGTTAGAATGAAAAATTTCAATTAGTACTCTTGTTTGATTATCAGGAGCTCTTATTATAACCCAAAATATAATTGCTGAGTCTGTTTGATTCTATGCAAATTTTACAAAGAGATTTGTAAACATTGAAAAGATGTGGGATCTTTTTGATAATACAAATAAAATAAAATGATATGATAGATGAAAAAAATTCAAACATACAAAGTGAAAAATTGAAATAGAAAATTTGACATATTGATATATAAAAGATAAACCAGTCTTTAAGGATTTTAACTTAAAATTGAAATGAGAAAAAGTTACAGCATTTGTCTGAAATAGTTGAAGTTGAAAAACTACTCTAGTAAAACTAATCTCTGGATATATAAGATCAGATAGTTGAAATATAATAATTGATGATCAAAAATTAAAAAATGTATCTCTTAAAAGTTATTACAAAGATATATGATATTTAACTCAAGAACCTAGTGTCTTTGATGGAAGTATTTATGATAATTTAACTTATGCTATAAAAGAAAAAGTTGATGATAAAAAGCTTAATAAAATAATAAGATTAGCAAAGTGTGAATTTATATATGATTTAGTAGATTGAAGAGAAACTGAAATAGGAGAAAGATGAGTTAGACTTAGTTGAGGTCAAAGACAGCGTTTAGCAATTGCAAAAATTATGCTAAAAGATCCTAAGATAATAATTTTAGATGAACCAACATCAGCTCTAGATAGTTTTTCAGAAGAACAAATAACAAAAGCAATGAAAAATTTGTTTAAATGAAGAACAGTTGTTATAATAGCTCACAGATTACAAACAGTGAAGCATGCTGATGATATTATATTGATAGAAAATGGTGAAATAAAGGAGAGAGGAACTCATAAGTGACTTGTTAAGTTGAAAGGACAGTATAGTAAAATGTTAGAATTGCAGAGTTGATTTTAGATAATAATTTAAAGATACTAATGAAAAGAAAAGAAAGAACATTTTTTGCAAATACTAGTAATTTTTTAGAGCCAACTATTAAACAACCTTTAGTAACTTTAAGAGCATTTATTGTATACTGACTATGGGCTCTTGTGCCTGTAGTACATATTGTTTTTATTAAAAAAATAGTGGAGCTGATAGAAAAATGAGACAAAAATGAATTTGTAGATTTTATTATTTATTATGCTATTCTTATTGTTGTTTTTGAGGGTCTTTTATTTTTGGTTAGAAAATGGTGATGGGTAGAATCAGTCAATGCATTTAGAAAGATAATACATCATAAATATGTAAAAAAATTCTTCACTTTATGAAATAATGAAACTGAAAGATTATGAACATGAAAACTTATATCACTTATTGATAGATGAATGGATAAATGGGCATTATTACTTGATGTACTAATTCATAATTTTATAAAAGTTTTTATAACTTTTTCTTTCACATTTTATATGATTGTGAGTGAGAATATATCTTACTGAATATTATTTCTGATTATTTATGTATTATTACATATTATATGATGATATATCAATCAATTTACCTTAAAATATAGAAGAGATAGAGAAAGTACTTGGCATATATATACTAAACAATTAGTAAAGATAATAATGAATAAGTTTGAAATTTTACAAACTTCAAAATGAGATAGAGAAATAAAAAATTTAGATAAAACAACAAGTGAGTTGAAAAATTTTAATTTACAAATGAGTCCTTATATTCATTTATTTTTTAGACTTCCAGAATGATTTTTAACATGGAGTAAATTTTTTATTTTATTCTTTTTATGATTACAAATCATAGAGTGAGAAGCTAGTATGGCTACATTTGTATGACTTTTTTGAATCCTAACACTTATGGATAGTGTTATAACTAGTTCAATGATTTTTTTCAAAGATTTTACTAAGGAATTTTCTACAGTAGAGAAAATGTGGGATTTCTTTGATAATACAAAAAAAATAAAATGATATGATAAGTGAAAAAAGTTTAAACATACAAAATGAAAAATAGAAATTAAAAATTTAACATATTGATATATAAAAAATAAACCAGTATTCAAAGACTTTAATTTAAAGCTTGCTTGAGAAAAAGTTACTGCAATTGTATGAAATAGTGGTTCATGAAAAACAACACTTGTAAAACTTATATCTGGATATATCAAGGCTAGTTCAGGGGATATTATAATAGATAAACAAAGCCTTAATAAAGTTTCATTAAAGAGTTATTATAAGGATATATGATATTTAACACAAGAACCAAGTGTATTTGATGGAAGTGTACTGGATAATTTAACTTATGCTATAGATAGAGAGTTAAAAAAGTGAGAAGTAGAAAAAATATTAAAACTAGCTAAGTGTGAATTTATTTATGATTTAGCAGATTGATTAAATACTGAAATTTGAGAAAGATGAGTTAGATTATCATGAGGACAAAGACAAAGATTAGCAATAGCTAAAATATTTTTAAAAGATCCAAAAATAATTCTTTTGGATGAACCTACGAGTGCTTTAGATAGTTTTTCAGAGGAACTTATCACAAAAGCAATGCATAATTTATTTAAATGAAGAACTATAATAATAATAGCTCATAGATTACAAACTGTAAAAAATGCAGATGATATTATATTACTTGCTAATTGAAAAATAATTGAAAGATGAAACCATGCAGAACTAGTAAAACAGAAATGAGTCTATAAAAAAATGCTTGATTTACAGAGTGGGTTTTAGAGATTAATATATTTTAATTTAATAATATGTCTAGAAAACTTGTAAAATATAGAATGATAACCGTTTGGTGTAAATGTGGTGAAAAACTTATTAGATACAAAAAATGACCATGAAGACGACTTCTTAAAATACATAGAGATAGAATTACAAAAGATTATGCTGGTATTTTTAAAGATAATTTTGATGAAGCAGGTTCTGATATATTATGTCCTAATTGTCTAGAAAGAATTACAACAGTACAAAATATGAATGGAAAGTTTATAAATAAAGTGAATCAGTGAGTGATAGGTATAATAAAAAAGAGTTAATAAAAAAGCCTTGCTTTTGGCAGAGGCTTATTGTTAAAAGGAGGGGATTATGGTGATGTTTCTATTCTTACAGTTCTAGCAATGTATACTAGTGCTGCGACTATAATTCCAAGAGTTTTTATGGCTTTTATTTCATTACTTGCAAAAATACTAAAAGCCAGAATTGAAATTGTTAGTATGATTAATGCAATTAATATTATAAATGTTAATCTCGCAAATCTATCACTTTTTTCTATCCTAGCAAACAATAATCCAATATATATTGTTGCAGTAATTGATAAGAGTGCTATGCCATTTACAAGATCTTCCTCTATAAAAAATAAATAAATTCCTGTAAGGAATATAATTATAGTAATATAGAAAAATAATTTCCATGGGTTAATATAAAAATTTCTCATTCTTGATTTCTCCTGTTTTGTTTTTGTATTGAATTGTATTATATGTAAAAATACTGAATGTCAAGTGTAAACAATTATTATAATTTATTAATTTTAAAAATACATGAAAATAATATTCCTACTAGCTCCATCAGAATGAAAAAATATATGATGAAACTCATACACAGAAAAACTAAGTTTTAATTTTTCTAAACCAACTGAGATTTCACACAATGTTACGGAAAAAGATTTAAAATGTAAGTGAACTAGATTTGATGAGGGTTTAGAATTAAATAGGAATTTAGATAAATGACCTTTTTTGGAAGCTATTCATAGGTATTCAGGAGTGGTTTTTAATGCTATAGACTATAAATGAATGTCAGAATCTGGAAAGAACTTTTTTGAAGATCATGTTTTCATTTTATCTGGTATGTATTGAAAAGTACATGCTTTAGATAATATTTGAAATTATAAACTTCCTATTGAAACTAAATGATTATATGATTTTTGGTGACATAAAATAGCTTTAGAAATTGCAAAGATGAAAGCTGATTATATAGTTAATTTATTACCAGATTCTTATGCTAAGCTTGTGTGAATATGAAAAAGTAAGAAGTTAGAAGAGATAAGAAATTTGTATTTATGAGAAAAAACTAAAATAATAAATCTACATTTCTTGACTGAAAAAGATTGAAAAATAGTTAAATTAACTCACTGAGTAAAAAAATATAGGGGAGAGTATTTGAGAAATATTTGTGAAAATAATTTAACAAATTATGAACAATTTCCTTGAAAGATTGTTAAAAATTGAGATGTGATAGATATTGATATAATTATTAAAAAATAGATTACAAATAAATGAAAAAAGCGAATAAAAATATTTTTATTCGCTTTTTTAAAATGTGTAAATTATTATATTCCAAATCTAGCTTTATTTCATAGCATTTCTTCTATTCTTATTAATCTATTATATTTTGCTATTCTATCACTTCTAGAAAGTGATCATGTTTTTATAAAACCTGTATTCTTTGCTACTGCTAGATCTGCTATAAATGTATCTTCTGTTTCTCATGATCTGTGAGATACTATTGACATCATTTCATGTTTTGTAGCTAAATCTATTGCATTTATAGTTTCAGAAACAGTTCATATTTGATTTAGTTTTATTAGTATAGAATTTGCTAATTTTTGTTCTATTCACATTTGTAATCTATCAATATTTGTTACATATAAATCATCTCATACATTCATTATTTTGTCTCACAGATTTTCTTCGAATAGTTTCCATCAATCAAAATCATCTTCAGCTAATGGATCTTCTATTGATATGATAGGGTATTTTTTTATTAATGCAGAATAGTATGCAACTAGTTCTCTAGAATCAAGAGTTTTTCATTCTCACTCTAGAATATATTTTCAGTCTTTATAAAATTCCGATGCTGCACAATCAAGAGCTAATTTTATTTTTCTAGTATTATAACCAGCTTTTTTTATTGCCATTATTATTAGTTCTATAGCATCCTTGTTTGATCATAGATTTGGTGCATAACCTCATTCATCTCAAACTGATGTTGCTAATCATCTTTCTTTTAGGATTATTTTTAAGTTATGAAAGACTTCAGCTCACATTCTAATTGCTTCTTTTATATTTTTTGCTCAAACAGGAACTATCATGAATTCTTGTATATCTACGTTATTATCTGCATGTGAACCTCCATTAACTATATTCATCATTGGAATAGGAAGAGTATTTCATTTTCATTCTCATAAAAATTCAAATATTTCTTTTCACTCAGATTTACTACATGCATCTACAAATGCCATTGAAATAGGAAGTACAGCATTAGCTCAAAAATTGGATTTATTTTTTGTTCAATCTAAATCTATTAAATAATGATCTAACTCAGCTAGAGTTCTAAATTCTAATCAAAGTAAATTGTTTTTAACTCCAGAATTCACATTTTGTACTGCTTTTAATACTCATTTTCATAAAAATCTTCCCTTATCTCCATCCCTTAATTCTAATGCTTCATGTATTCATGTAGAGGCTCCTGAAGGGCATATTCCTGTTCATATTATTCAGTTATCTAGTGTTAAGTCTACTTCTACAGTAGGATTTCATCTTGAATCAATTATTTCTCTGGCGTGTATTGCTTTTATCTTGTACATATTTTATTTTGTTAAGATATATTATATCAATAATAATTATTTAACTCAAAAAGCAATAATTATTTTAAATTCTTTCCTGTCATTTCTTTTGGAATATTAACTCATAAATTATTTAAAATAGTTGGTGCTATATCTGCTATTGTTCAATATTTTTCTTTTAATTCTTTTACAATTCAAGATTGTATATGCCATAATGGAACTCTATTTGTAGTGTGAGATTTTACTATTTCTCAATTTTGATCAAACATTAATTCACAGTTTCAGTGATCAGCACTTATGTATAAATCTATATTATTTTCTTTTGATAACTTCAATAATTGCTTTACTATATCATCTAAAATTTCTACTGTTTGTATTGCTGCACTCATGTCTCAAGTATGTCCCAGCATGTCTCAGTTAGCAAAATTTATTACTGTAAAATCGTAATTAGAGGCTTCGTTTTTATATAAGTCTAGTATTTTGTATGCTGACATTTCTGGAGTTTCTTTATAGTTTATTACTTTTGGTGAATCTACTAATATATCTTTTTCTCACTTATAAACTATTTGTTTTCATCCATTAAAAAATTTTGTAACATGAGCAAATTTTTCTGTTTCTGCCAAATGAAGTTGAGATAAATTATTATTTTGAAGGACTTCTCATAGAGTATTTTTTATATCTTTTGTTTTTATAAATGTATTTCATTTATATTCTTTATAAAATTTTGTCATTGTACAGATATATATATTTTTTATTTTTTTCTTTTTAAAAATGTTTTCTTCTTCATGTATTGCTTTAAGTAGTTGACTTGCTCTATCTGATCTAAAATTTAGGTGAAAGATTGTGTCTCAACTCTCTATTGTATTAGCTGTAAAGTTTACAGGTTTAAAAAATTCATCATAAACCTCATTTTTATAATTTTCTTTAATATACTCTAGGGGAGATATATCCACTTTATTTTCTCATGAAATAATTGTATCATAAACAGGTTCTATTCTATCCCAATTATTATCTCTATCCATTGCATAAAATCTTCATGAAATTGTAGTTATTTCTACATTTGTATAGTCTTTTAAAAATATTAAAAATTTTTCTAATAATCATAGCATACTATCTTTAAGTAAATCTCTCCCATCAGAAAAAAGATGTAAACATACTTTTATGTCTTTTGGAATAATTTTAATTTTTCATTCTAATTGTTTAATGCATGAATGAACTCATCAATGTCAAAATAGTGTTAATAGATGAAGTTTGGAATTGTTTTTTTTACAATGAGCTATACCGTCTTTGAATTCTTTTATATTTTTAAATTCATTTGATTCAAACAATTCATTTATTTCTACTAATGATTGTTTTAATAATCTACCAGATCCAATTGTTAAATGTCATACTTCGGAATTTCACATTTGTCATTTAGGTAGTCATACAAATTCTTCTGAAGCTTCTAATTCACTATAATTTTCAGAGAATAATTTATCAAAAGTAGGAGTATTAGCCTTTTTAATTGCATTGTTTTCTATTTGTTCACTTAATCAAAATCAGTCTAGGATTATGAGTCATATTTTTTTATTCATCTTGCTTTATATATTTTTAATAAGCTAATTTTATAAATAAATTTGAAAAGTAAAGTAAAATGTTGAATTATTATTTGAATGCTTTTATATTTTATTTTTTTTAATAAGTTATTATAATAAAAGACATATATTTTTTAATCATATATAATATGAAAAAACATAAAAACAATTGTAATCATTTATCTTTTTGGCAAATTTATAAAATCATAAACTTTAGTGTAAGATTTTCTAGTGAAAAAGGAAGACCTTTTAAATGTGAAAAGTGTGATAAAAAATGTGTTATGAAATGGAAATGATATAAAAAAATGAATAAAAGTTTTTTCAAGAGAATTTTTACTTATTTATTATGGTTAAGTCCAGCATTTATATTAATAGCAATGGTTGCAAGTGGAAATACAAATTTCTTAGTAGCTATATGATTGGTTATAGTTTATCATTTTTTAGCTATGATTTTTATAATTAATTCTTCTAGGTTGAAAATATCAGAAAAATAAAAAAACTCTCTTTATAAAGAGAGTTTTTTTATTTTTTTATGCAGCAAGTTTTTCATCTAATTCTTCATCAATATCTATGAGGTCTTGTTCTAGTCAAGAAATTACTATTAAGCTATTTGTACGTTCTTTTTCGCTCAGCTTATCAAAATGTCAAAGCAGTCTTTTTACATATTTACGTCTTTTTATTAAATCTTTTTCAGTTCTTCACTCTTTAGTTTTATTATTCATTAATACATCCAAATGCGTAGTCAATTTAATTATAGTTTTATCTGTGTGTTCTAATATTTTTCCATACTTTTCAGGATCCTTTTTTGCTAATCTATTTGCTAATTCAAATAATCTTTTTTGTTTCAATAATTCTTTTTTTAGTTGTGTGATTTTTATATCATAATTATTTTCTTCTTTAGTATGTTTTTTTAATAATTTATTAGCTGCGAAAGTTAATAATTGATTTCTAATGTAGTGAAGCTCTAATATTGTTTTATTTTTTGTTTTATATAAATTTTTGTCTTCTTTGATGGTTTGTAAAAATGCTTTTTTATTATTAAATTCTCTTTGTAATTCAATAATAGTTTGGCTATTAGATCATTTATTATTTTTTAATCTGTCCTCATTTCACCTAATTGCTAATATTTGTTTTTCTATACTATTAATACTCTTTTTTAGACTGAAAATTTCTTCTCTCAATTTTATAAGGACTGATTTTACTTTATCAGATACTTCAGATACTCCTACTGTATAAAGTTCAGAATTTTCATTCTGAATATTTACAACATTATCTTTGTTTTTAGGGCTTCATACTGTTGTAATATTACCGTTAATTGTATTAAGACTTGATTCTAAGCTAGCAAGATCAACTTCTCTATTATTAAGTATTTTTTGTTGTAGTTTTAATTTTCTATCTAGCTGACTTTCTAAACTCTTTTCTATTTTATTATGGCTGTAATCTCAGTTAGCTACCTTATTATTATTTACATTTATTTTTTCATCTATTAAAGGGTTATCGTCTTTTATAATAGCTATCTGATTAGCTAAATTTGTGATATTTAACCTGAGTTTACGTTTAATATTATCATTATTACCACTTTCAAATGACTTATATAATTTTTTATTGGATGTTAACTCTTTAGTTAGAACCTTTTGTAATCTATTATTTTTATTTCTTTTTATTATCAAATCATGTATATTTTTTGCTACTTCGGTACTGTCTTTATTTTTTTTAGTAGAAGGGAATACTACATTCATTATTTTTGTTTTGAAAGTGTCAATTACATTAGAAAAAATACTCTTAGAAACTTTTTTGTTACTAGAATGTTTGTTTTCAGTTTTATTTAATGATATTGAGCTTTTTGCTAACATTTTCTATTTTAATATTAATTACTATTATTTTAACATATTTGTATAGTAAAAGTCAATTTATTTTAATTTTTAATTTTGTATAATTTATTTAAAATGAGAACTATTCTCAAAAATATTTGCAAATATTATTTTTTCGCTTATTATAAGCTTAATATTATATAAAAAAATGATTTTGAAAACACATTATTATATAGATGAGATTATTAATATATGTAATTGTAATCATCTTACAGTAGAAGAAATTTATAATAAAATTTCAGAAAAATATCCAGATGCAGGGAAATCTTCTATTTATAGAAATGTTGAAGAACTTGCATCAAAATGAGAATTAAAAAAGGTTACTTGAATATGAAAAAAGGCTTATTTTGAAAAAGCTAAATGTAATCATATACATTTAATAGATAAAAATACATGAGAGATAAGGGATTTAGAAGAATGTATTGACCTTCCTAATTTGCCAAAAAATTTTAGATTATCAGATGTTGATGTAAAATTGTTCTGAGAATTTAGTTCTTAGTTTTTATTATTAATAAAAAAATATTTATGAAATTAAATTTAGAAAATAAATTTAAGGCAGTTTCATTTAAGTGAGAAGAAGCTGAATTAAGTTTATCTGATTTATTAGCTTTTTCAGATAAAACCTTGTTATATTTTTATCCAAAAGATAATACTCCAGGTTGCACTACTGAAAATAAGGATTTTTCTTGTCTGAAATGAGAGTTTGAAAAGCTATGAATTACATTAATTTGAGTATCAAAGGATTCTGTAGAAAGTCATAAAAAATTTATAGATTCGCAAGAATTATCAATTGATTTAATATCTGATCCAGATTTAGTTTTACACAAAGAATTATTAGCATATTGAGAAAAAATGAATTATTGAAAAATAGTGATGTGAGTTATTAGATCTACATTTTTAGTAAACCAAGAGTGAGAAATTTTATGAGAATGGAGGAATATCAGAGCAAAATGACATGCTGATAGAATATTGAAAGAATTATCTTCAAAATAGAGAATAGTAGTTATAAAATAATATGAACTTTAATCAAGCAAAAAACTAAATAATTATTTAGTTTTTTTGCTTTTTAAATATAATAAATATATTATTTTACATTTTTTCAAAATAGTATGAATAAACAAAAACAAGCATTCACTCTAGTAGAACTAATAGTAGTAATTACAATACTAGCAATATTATGAACAATAGCTTTTATATCACTACAATGATATTCAAAAGATGCAAGAGATTCTATAAGAATCTCTGATATTTCTAGTATAAAAACATCATTAGAATTATTTCATCTAAATTCTGGAAAATATCCACTACCAGATAATAATCAAATAGTAGATTATGGAACTGAAACTCTATGGTATCAATGAGATTTTTGAAGTTCAGTTATTTCAAGTTTATCAAGGAGTATGTCAGAAATACCAACAGATCCATTAACAGAGAAAAAATATGTCTTTTCAGTAGCTAATAATAAGAATGAATTTGAAATACTTAGTTTATTAGAATGAGATAGTCTTGCTTTAAACAATATTAGTCAAACTAATGCAGCTAGTTTAGTAGTTACACCAAAGATAGATGGTACTTATAATAGAGTATTTATAAAAACGGTTAATTACATAGTCCCAGTACCAAGTATAATAAACACAGAAGTATGAGAAGCTCCAATGACCTTAGATTCAGATAATATAGCCTCACAAGTAACAAATTGAGGAGAGAATATACCAGAGCAATGAAATGTGCTTTCAAATACCTGAGCATTAACATGATTAGTATTATCAGTTTATACATGAAGTATTGCAATAGATGATTCTAATGAAGAAAAAGAAATAGTAATAGGGAAAATAAAAGAGGCGTATACTGGTTCAGTATTAGCTAGTAGTGATATTTATAATTATATTCTAAGTTCTAGTTGAGAGTTAGAAAATGTAACTTTAATTAATTCTTTAGTATTAAAAGATGATACTACTAAAGTTACTATTGTTCCTGACCCATATTCAAGTTGTACAGGAATAAATACACCAAGTTCTTTTAATTCAATTACAACATATGACTCTTGTGATATACCAGATATAGTTGTTTGTAATTGAGTAAAAAGTTGAATAATAATAGCATGATGTAATGTATGAGCTACTACCTGAAGTGAGTATAATCTATGTGTAGATGAAGCAAGTTGTACTATAGCGAGATCTTGAGAATTATTTCAATGGTGAAATAATTCAGGATTAAAAAATGCATCAACAAGTTCTACTCAGATATGAGCAACAACAAGTAATAGTACATATAGCTCAGGTTCATTTATTGTTGGAGCATCATTTCCATCTCCATATGATTGGACATCATCACAAAATGATAACCTATGGTGACATAACTGATGAATATGAACTAATGAACAAAGAAAGTGACCTTGTATAGGGGATTATCATGTTCCTAGTCAAGTAGAATGGGGGAATTTAGTTACAGCATGAGACTGGAATAATAGTGCTGGGGATATATGATACAATATGTTAGATGATTTAAAAATGCCTATGGCAGGTTTTCGTTTTTATAGTAATTGAGTTTTTGCTAATCAAGGTACTTATGCTCATTATTGGGCCTCAGAACCTTATACTACATATTGATATTATATGTATATTTATTCTAATACTATTGATTTAACAAATGCTAATTTTCGTTCTTCTTGATTTCCGGTAAGATGTTTTAAAAATTAATTAATCAAAAAACTGAAGCTAAACTTCAGTTTTTTTTGTGTTTTAAAATATTTTTTCTATACTTTTATTAATGTATATATTAAATATAGATTATGAAAAAGAAACTGAATTTCATATTATGAGCTTTGGCTATAATTACTGCTGCTACTTTATGGAGTCTTGATTGAACATTGATTAGGCCACAGTTTTATCAGTTTCCTGCTATCAATATAGTTTTCTTGGAACATTTTCTTTGAGCAATTATTTTGAGTCCATTTATTTTTAAATGATGGCAGAAAATTAAAAAAATGAAGAGAAAAGATATTTTGTCTTTGTTCTGGGTTTGTTTGTTTTGAGGTTTAATATGAACAGTAGCTATTACTCAGAGTTTCTTTTCTGCATTTGCTTGAGAAACAACTATTGCTACTATTGTTATTTTACAAAAATTGCAGCCTATTTTTGCTTTATTATTAGCATGAATTATTTTAAAGGAGCACTTAAGCAAAACATTTTATTTTTGGGCTGTGGTATCAATTGTAAGTGCATATTTCTTGGCTTTTTGAAGTTTATGAATGGATATATTTAATGTAAATTTATTAACTATTCCAGCGTTTTATGCTTTGATTGCTGCTTTTGCATTTGGATCTTCTACAGTTTTTTGAAAGACATTGGTAGATGATTTATGATTCAAATTAACTACTTCTTTAAGATTTTCTCTTACTTCTATACTAGCACTTATCGCTCTGTTATTATTTTGAAGTTTTACGGCATATAGTAGTTTTGAATTAATTCATTTTAAATTGTTATTACTTATTGTATTTACTACTTGAGCTGGAGCATTATTTTTATATTATTATTGATTAAAAAGAGTAAAAGCTTCTCAGGCTACTATTTTTGAATTAGCTTGGCCAATTTCTGCTATATTTTTTGATTATATATTTAACTGAAATATATTTAATATGACTCAAATAATATCATCACTAGTTTTAATTGTTTGATTCTTTATGATAATTAGACAGAGAAAATAATATTAATTATAAAAAATATGTATAAAATACTAATAGTTTGAGCATTATCTCAGGAAACAAATGTAATAAAGGAAGAAATAAAAAAACTAGAACTTATGAATTTTAAGACTAGTTATTTAACTACTGGTATGTGAAACTATAATATGATTTTGAATCTAACTAGATTTCTAGAAAATCATGATTTTGATTTAGTTTTGAATATATGAGTTTGTGGTTATATAACCTCATCCCAACCTTCTCCTTTGGAGGAGAAGGAGCAAGAACAATTTATTCAAATAGCTAGAGTACATAACTTATCAAATAATAAAGAACTAATAATTCCACAAATTATTGATTTTTGAATTATAGAAAGTATATTTTCTTCTGAAAAAGTAATTTATGAAGCTTCTTCTCTCCCTATGGGGGAGACTGAGAAGGGGATTTATGTGGATATGGAATCATATTGATTTGAAAAAGTTTGTGATAGTTTTTCTATTCCTAGGATAATGCTGAAAATTCCAGTTGATAAGATATGAAAAGAAACTAAGAATTTTGATTTTGAAAAAGCAGAGGAATATTTGAGAAATAATATAGACTATAAAGAATTATTTGAAAAAATAACTAAATATCTAGAAAATACATTTTTTTCAGGGAAATGAAAATATAAACAACATATAGATATTTTCAAAGTATATAATGAGCATTTTTCTTTTACTTTTTCAGAACTTGAGATATTTAAGAGACTTTATTATAGATATATGGCTTTGATTAATAAAGATTTTAATGATTTTTATAAAGACCACAAAGATTTGGATAAAAAGAAATTTTTAAAAAAGTTAGAAAAGTATTTAGATAAATTTTTGGTGAAATAAATATCCCCCTTTAATTCCCCCTTATTAAGGGGGAGAGAACCAGAATAACTTATTTAGGGGAATAATAGGGGGGCAAGAAGGGATTAAGGGGTTACTAAAACAAAATATGATAATTTATATAGAAAAACAAGCGAAAGATTATAAACAGACAAAAAATATACTTGAGAAATTTAAAAGTTCTCAAGTTATTTATATAGATAACTATAAAAATATTTTTGATAAGAGTTATAAAAATATTGATTCAAAGAAATCATTAATAGTTGCAAAACTAAATTCTAGTGCTATCACAGAAGCTCCTGTTTGATATGGACATACAAAGAGTGCATATTTTTTTAAGACGAGTCTTAATTGTGTTTTCGATTGTTCTTATTGTTTTTTGAAATGAGCTTTCAAGAATGATAATATGGTAGTTTTTGTAAATTATGATGATATAAAAAAAGAAATAGAAAATAAAATTAATGAATTAAATCTCCCTTTTTCAAAGGGAGTACCCAAAGGGGGAGGGATTCAAAAATATGAATGAATTACTCGGTTTTATTCTTCTGATTATTCAGATATATTATGAATGGATAATCTTAGTAATTTTTGTACAGAATTTATTCCATTTTTTGAAAAATATGAGAATATAAAAATGGAGATAAGAACAAAGTCTGCAAATATTTCGTCTTTAGTTAATTTATGATTTGTTCCAAAAAATACAGAAATAGCATTTTCACTTAATCCTCAAATTCTTATAGATAAATATGAAAAATGAACTTCAAATTTAGATTCTAGGATTGAAGCTATAAATGAACTAAGGAAATTGGGATTTAAGGTATGAGTTAGATTCTTACCATTATTACCAGTACAAAATTACGAAGAAATTTATTCAGAGTTTATAGCTTATTTAAAGTTGAAAATAGATTTTTGTAATATAGAATCTAGTTTTGCTTCAGGTCTTTTATATACGAAAAAAGATTATAATAAAATTCTATCTAAATATCCAGACTTAGATGTACTTCATATGTTAGATTTAGCTAACGATGGATTCTATAGAGAATCTAAAAAAGTAAGAAATACTTTTTATAAAATGTTTAAAGATTTAGACAATAATTGTATGCTTTGTCTAGAAAATTAAAAATATATTTTCTTACATTTCTCTTACACTTATAAAATAGTATGAATTAATATTATTTTATAATTATATTATTATGGGAAACATAAAAATGAAATCTGTGCTAAAATTTTTGGTATTGGTATTATTTTCTCAAGTATTATTACTTTTGCCTGCGACAACTTCTGCTATGGACTATAGCTATGAATTAAGTGATACACAAACATGGCTTGATGATGGTAGTGAAACAGTTACATACGAAACTTCTGCATCTAATACATGGACTCATGATTGAAGACGTTTTTGGAGTTATTATACAGTACTTAATACTGATTATACTAGTTGAAAAAATTCTTTTTGAGATTATGTAAAATATCATACATGAAGCTCAAGATATTCTTATGTTTATCCATTCGACTCACTATATGCAAAGAGTTTAGATATGTTAAGATACTTTGGATTATCATATTGAAATAGTATGGACTTATTATGATATACGGTTAATGATCAAAGACTTGTATTATGAGAATTGAGAGACTCTAGTAATACTACAATATTTCATTGATATATATATGATATATTGTATGAAAAATATACAAAAATAGAATATCCAAATGCTTCATATACTAGACTTAAAGATATGAATAATTCTGGTCAAATAATTTGAAGATGATATGATGCTAATAGACTACTTATAGATAACTTTGTTTATGATTGTCAAAATGGATTTTCAGCTATTGATCTTCCTGATACCGATAGTATAAGTTTGGAGGCTATTGATGATAATGGAGTAGTTCATTGAACATACATTAGTTGAACAGTTAATTGATACTTCAGTGCGATTCCAGAAACTAATTCAGCTATAACTTGTAATTTAGTTGGGAGAGATGATAAAATTGATGATATGGTATTTGGTCCTACACTTAATTTTGAAAGATGAGGTGATTTAACAGTCGGGATGTCTATGGCTGATTATACTTGAGATGGGACTATTGATGTATTAGTAGATCATTCTCAACCTTGAGAAGCATTGACTCTATTATATATGTGAGAAGAAAACTTTGAATGAGTTATAAAATATAAAGGTGAAACAAAATCTGAAGTTATTAGTAACTATTATTCAGATATAGTTATGCCTAATGTTAGTGATGTAAATGGTGATTGATTTATAGATAAATTATTAATAAATGCAATAACAGGAAAAACTACAGTAACTTTCTGAAAAGGAAACTGAGAATACTATTATGTTCCACAAATAATAGATAAACGTATTTATTGATTTAGAGATTTTAATAATGATTGATTAAATGATTATATATTTGCTAATTGAAAAAACTATACAATTGTATATCAAGTGGCTCCAGTCGTAACAGATCCAGTCGTAACAGATCCAGTCGTAACAGATCCAGTTGTAACAGATCCAGTTGTAACAGATCCAGTCGTAACAGATCCAGTTGTAACAGATCCAGTTGTAACAGATCCAGTTGTAACAGATCCAGTTGTAACAGATCCAGTTGTAACAGATCCAGTTGTAACAGATCCAGTTGTAACAGATCCAGTTGTAACAGACCCAGTTTTATATACTCCGGGTATTAACAATGCTGTGAAAATAGAGTCAGCTTGAGTAATAAAAAGGATTGTTGATAACAAATTAGTACTAACAGATGGTACAAAATTATGGTATTGAGATGATACTATTAATAAGTATGGAGATGCTAGTTGATTTGCTAAATGACAATCTTTGGAATTCAAAGCATGGAAAAAGCCAAATGGGGTATTAGTTTGAATAAAAATTGAAGTTATTAATTAATAACATTTAATAAATAGATATCTTTTAAAAAAACTATAATTATAATTTTATAATTATAGTTTTTTTTATATAATTTATTTAATGATTTTTTATATGAAATATAGGATGAAAAAAAACATATTAATCACATGAACATCAAAATGAATTTGAAATTATTTATTAAATAATTTAAAGGAAGAAAATGATGTTATTTGAATTTCTAGGACAAAAATCACTGAAAATTGATTTGAACAAATTAACATTGATTTAACAAAACCTAAACTTTTTAACAATATTATTAATTATCTTGAACAATCATGAAAAAAATTGGATATTATTATTATAAATGCATGATTATGACATTTTTGAAAATATGAAGAGGGATCTAGTAAAAAATATGAGGAAATAATAAATTTAAATCTACTTTCTCCAATACTTTTAATAAAAGAACTAGAACCATATTTAAATAAAAAAGCTAAAATTATTTTTATATGAAGTATTATTTCTAAAAAGTTTATGAAATATGGAGCTGTATATCAAGCTTCTAAATTTGGATTAAGATGATTTGCTTGAGCTTTAAAAAATGAATTATGAGGGAAGTGAATTCATATAATTAATCCTAGAATTGTGGATACAGATTTTCACAATGATTCAGAAATTGAGATTGAATTATGAACTAGGGAAACAAGGGTGGAAGATATATCAAATTCTATAAACTGAATTATATCTTGAAAAGAAAAAAGATTTGAAATAGATTTATAAAATTTTATTATCTAAATATATATTATGGAAAAATGATTTAATAGAATAGGTGTAATCCTTTTAACTATTATAGTATCTTATATTATATGGATTTCATTTGGTTTATATAATAGTTATATTGAAATAGAAGAAATGTATTCTGAAACTTATGAGAATAGAATGGATATTGAATATAGAGTATGAAAAATTGTAGAAATTAGAGAAGAACAAATATATTTAGAAAAGGAAGCAGAAAAATTAAATAATAAATAAAAAAATATGAAAGAATTAATAAACAAAAAAATAACTAGTATGAAAAAAATAACAAAAGTATTATTAATAATAATCATATTATTAATAATATGAATTTCTTTTGTTGCATTACAAAAACCGTCTTTAAATCGTGATTGGAGTAGTGATCAAGAAATTTTGGCTGATATTTCATTTTTTTGAGATAGTGTTAATATAAAAAATATAAGAAATTTCAATTATAGTTCTGAAACTGATTATGAAGTAGTATATTATAATGAGTCTTATAATTTGAATGAGATAGAGTCTGTTTATTATATTATTGAGCCTTTTTCTGATTATGATTGACCTGCTCATACTATGCTATCTTTTGCTTTTGAAAATGGTACATATTTGGCGGTATCAGCAGAAATAAGAAAAGAGAAAGGTGAAAGTTTTTCTGCTTTGATGTGAGCTTTAAATAAATATGAGATAGTATATATTTTATGAGATGAAAATGATTTAATAAAATTAAGAACTAATCATAGAAAAGATGATGTTTTTATGTATCCAATAAAAACAGAAAAAGAAAAAATAAAAGAACTTTTCATTTCAGTTATGAAAAGAGCAGACAAGCTTTCAAAAGAAGCAGAATTTTATAATACATTTACAAATACTTGTGCAACTAGTATTTTGGAACATGTTAATTCAGTTAGAGAAAATAATGATGAATCTATTATTAATTGGTCAAGAAAAATATTTTTACCATCAAGAAGTGATCAAATAGCATATGATTTATGATTAATAGATACTGAATTGTCTCTTGAAGATGCTAGAGAGTATTATAAAATAAATGAATTAGCTGAAATTTTCAAAGATGATGAAAATTTTTCTAAGTTTATTAGAAAAGATATTAAATAAATAGAAAAGAATGAATAAAAATTATGCTTTAGCTTTATGATGATGAGCAGCTAGATGACTTGCTCATATAGGAATATTACAATATATAGAAGAAAAAAATATTGAAATAAATGAAATATCTTGAACATCTATGTGAGCAGTCGTAGCTTGATTTTATGCAATTTGAAAGTCTGTTGAAGAGATGAAAGAATTTGCTAAATCAATAAACTATTTGAGTATGTGAGACCCCGATTTTAAAACAGGGCTTTTAAAATGAAAAAAAATTGAAAAAAAACTAACTGAAATATTTTGAGATTTAAATATAGAAGACACAAAAATACCACTAAAAATAGTTGCCACAAATTTAGAAGCAGCCGAAGTAAAAGTTTTTGAAAAATGAAATATTGTTGATGCTATTAGGGCAAGTATAAGCTTACCATGAATATTTATTCCAAAAACAATTGATGCCAATATGTATATTGATGGCTGAATAATGATGAGTTTGCCTATAGATATATTGAATAATAAAAACGTAATTGCTATATCAGCTCTGAAAATAAATAAATGACCAGTTGTAAAACAAAAAAGTTTTTTATGAATAAGTTTTAAAACATGATTTTGGAAAAATAATATTGAAATAATAAAAAGAAGTGCAATTTTAATGATGAAATCTAATGAAGATAGTAGTTTAAGAACTAAATGAAAAAATATATTTTTTTTAAGACCTGAGTTTTGAAATTTGGATATTGCTGATTTCAATAAAGTAGATGAGTTTATTGAATTATGATATAGTGAAGCAAAGAAAAATATTGTATTATAAAAAACTAAAAAAAATTAGTTTAAAAATAATTTATATATATTATATATAAGATTAAATTTTAAAAAATAATTGATGGTAAAAAAAGTTAATAAAAAAAATAGAGATAAATTTTCTATTTACTGAGGGATTACATTATTTATACTAGCTTTATACGTATTATGAATGTTTATATTTTTGTATATATCTCATTTAGAAATAAAAAATATATATAGAGAAATAGAAGGGAGAAAAATAGATAATCAATTTATCAGATTAGAAATAGATAGAGTAGTAAAGGAAAAAAAAAATAAAATTTTTTGACTAGATTTAAAAACCGATAGTTCATTAACTAAATTTGTTAATTCTTCGGTTCCTTTTGATGATAAATGATATGTTCCAGAAGATTTACTTAGAATAAAATCTTCTTTTATTGATGATATGAAATGAAATCAATATTTGAAGTCAGAAGCTAAAAATGCTCTGGAAGAAATGAGTAAAAACTTTAAAATTACATTCAATCAAAATATCAAGGTGGTTAGTGCTTATAGAAGTTACAACTATCAAGCATGAATTAAACAAAGATGATGTCCAGATAACTTATGTGCAAAAGCTGGTTATAGTGAACATCAATCTGGTTTGGCTGTTGATCTTTGGGAGGCAACTACAAATAATGTATTTATGAGCAAAACTAGATTAAAAAATTATTATAATTGGTTATCAAATAATGCACATGAATATGGTTTTACAAATACTTATCAGAAATGATTAGATATAGATTGATATGAAATAGAACCATGGCATTGGAGGTATGTTTGAGAGAATTTAGCTACTTATTTAATAGAAAATAATATGACTATAGCTGAATTTTATAATGAAATTAAAAATGGCTAAAAAGAACAGAATAAATAATAAAAAATCAAATGCTCCTAAAGTAGGTTTTCATAGAAAGAAAAAGGTACAAAGATGAAGCTATATGGTAAATGATGAATATGCTGTAAAAGCCAGAAAAGCTTGATTTAGAGCTAGAAGTATTTATAAATTGCTCGAAATACAAGAAAGATTTGATTTAATCAAACCTGATTATTCAGTTATTGATATTTGATGTGCACCGGGTAGTTTTTTACAAGCAATACGTAATATTGTTAGAGAAAAGACTATTATATGAGTTGATATTAAAGAATGTAAACCTTTTTCATATCCAAATGTAACGACTATAGTTCAAAGTATATTTAATTATGATGAACTTTCTAAAGAAGTTATCCAAATAATAGGAAATGATCAATTTGATGTAATTACTTCAGATATTGCACCAAATACAACAGGGAGATTTGATGTTGATCAATACGCTTCGGTTGAATTAAACATTGAGATATGTAAGTTTTCAGATAGATTTCTAAAAACTGGTTGAAATATGATATTAAAAGTCTTTAAATGAGAAGATTTTAATGATTTAGCACAACAGGTAAAGAAAAGATTTGTTTCTATGCAGACATATAAACCGTTAGCTTGTCGTGATAGTAGTCATGAAGAATATATAATATGTTTATGAAAAAAATAAAACTTCCCATTTGTAGGGAAGTTTTTAGTTTATATTTAATTCTTTTTCTATTTCATCATTTATTGTTTTTTGAATTACTATTTGTTTAAGTATTTCTTTTTTCTTTATTTTTTCTTTTTCTTTTTGTTTGAAACTAAAATAAATATTAATAAAAGGAATTATATAATATATAAATAATATAAAAACAAATATTATAGCTACTAAAATAATATACTCTAGTATAGAATACTCTGTTAACAACTTGATATTATTCATTATATCAGATGTTGATGTGTAATTATATTCAAATCAAAGCATAATACTTTTTATTAATTAATTTCTATTAGTTCTCAAGTAACTATCAGTCTGTTAAGAGTTGTTCATATTGGCCAGCAAGTCATAAGTGTGATTTCAGATTTATCTTTGTTTCTTTCTAGAACTGAAACATCTCATGGAGTTATTACTTTTTTCTCTTTTATCTTGTATGTATACTTTTCTTGTCAGTAATATACTATTACTTCATCATTATAAACTACTTTATCTAGTAGAGAAAAAACATCATTATAATCTCATTTAATCCAAGGAAAGTTTGATGAATGACCAAATATAAAACTACTACCATTTTCACCAGGCTTTGCACTACCTGGATATCTTATAATACCTTTTTCAAGTTCTTTCATAAAAATATCGTTAAGCTCATCTTGACCATCAATACTTCTATTTTTTATATCTATTAAAGGGATATTTTGTCAAATTTTTGGAATAATAATTCTGTTTTCATAAGGTGTTATCTCTATATCTAAGTCTACAGATTTTTTATCTTGTTCTCTTTTCATTTTTTTTATTGAAAGAATTTCTCATTTCTCTTCATTATCTTCCTCATTACTTTTTGCCTCTTCAGAATATTTTTCTTTTATATTAGATGCTTCTACTGATGTGATTAACTTTTGGCTAGTTGCTTCTAACTCTCATGCAAAGATATAACTCTTAGCTATATTTATATAGGCACTATAGTTTGTTGTTACAAGTAAGACCATAAATAACAGACTAGAGGTTAAAACGTATTTAGCTAAAAATATAACTGGACTAAAAAATGATCTCTTTTTCCCAGTTTTTAGTTTATTTTCTTGAATTATTTCTTCAGGATTATATTCCACTGGATTAAATATTTCTGTCTGATGATTATCTAATTCTAAATCAACATTAGTTTCTTGTTCATAAATATCATTAGGTTTAATATTTATTTCATCATTTACAAAAAAACTAGAAGAATCTACTTTATTTTCTTCATTTGTTATTTTAATTTCTTGTTTTGCAGTATTTAGAATATCTTCTAATTCCTTTAAAACATCATTATTTTGTAAATTATTATTTTGCATTTAGTATTTTTATTTTTATTTTTGTTTTTTCCTTAAGTATTTAATTAAGGTTTTTATTTATTAAATTTTATCATAAAAAAAATATTTTTGCAAAAATCTAGCATACTTTTTAAAAGAACTTGAAATTTCTCATTTTTTATTTATATTAGATAATAGTTTAGATAGATTAGAACTTTAAAAATATGGCAAAAAAATACGAAAAGAGTTCAGGCTGAATTGTATATCGTAAAAATGGTAATAAAGTTGAGGTTCTTCTATTAAAATGGCTAAATTCAAAAGATCAGGAGGTATACGTTATTCCAAAATGACATATTGAAGATTGAGAAGTGGCTAAAGATGCTGCTGTTAGGGAAATAAGTGAAGAAGCAGGATTATTAATAGAGGACTTAGAAGTTATTAAGTTTATTACTAAATTAAATTATACTTTCACGGCATGATATTTGAAAAATACACCTGTAATTGATAAGGATGTGTATTTATTTTTAGTTAAATACAATTGAACTAAAGCGCCGGTTGTTGAAAAAGAGGAAAGATTTGTTTGATATGATTGGTTCTCATTAGAAGAGATAAAAAAAATCAAAGTAATGTTTGATTTACAAGCAATTATATGAAGAAACAAAACATTTTTTATTTAATAAAATTTTATAAATGATAGAATTATCTAATAAATCTGGAATTATCACAGTTGTTGATGGTTCTAAGAGTAAAATAATATTTGATACTAGTTCTTTAAAAGTATCTATTGATGATTTAGATGTTGTACATCCATGAGAGTTCGAAAAATCTGGTATTTTACTAGAGGTTAAAGAATATAATGAAACACTTTTTTATAGTTTTACTATTGAAGGAAAGCACCTTTTAATAATTACTAGTGATAGTTTTGAACTAAAAGAAAAAATTCTAACTTTTTTCTGAGATGTAGATATTTTAATTATAGTTGGATCTAAAGAATCAGCTAAAATATTTGAAAGTATTGAGGCTAGATTAGTTGTCCCATATGGTGATGGTAAATCTACTTTTTTAACGGCTTTATGACAACATATAGAAGAAGTAGATTCATTTAAAATGAAATGAGAATTTTCTCTTGATAGTACTGAATTTGTAAATTTGAAATAAAAAAAAGCTCTTCAATTGAAGAGCTTTTTTTATTTATTTATTATTCACTTGGAATTATTGCATCTATAGCAGCAAATGTAGCCTGTTTTCATTCAGGTATAATAACTGTGATAGAATCTCATATATTAACTTTAAAATGAGTTACAGCAGCAGTTAATAGGTCATATGTACTTCATTCAGCAACTACTTGATATTTATCTTTTTCTTTTGTAACTAATCATGCAATATAAACTCTATCAATAGGAGCAATTTGTTTATATAACATTTTACCATTAGCTGCAATAGTTAATTTGAGTTTATCTCATTGAACTAATTTTGATTTTGAAGAATAGTTTGCTGGTACGGGGTACTTATTATTATCTGCTCCAAGCATTTCTTCTCACGTGAATACTCATTCAATAATTTTTGAGTCGTCACTTGCATAACTATTTAGTCATGAAGTATCTAATTCTACTTCTGTAGAAATATCTAGATTATTTTCTTCTAATACATCTTTTAATAATTTTTTAGCATTCTTTATAGATTTCTCAGCACTTATTATAAAATCTCTTATTGCGATTATAGTTTTTTTATTCTTCATTTTTTTTGTTTTTATATTTTAAAAATATTATATTATCATTGTAACAAAATTATCTTAGTTTGTAAATAAAATCAGCTTTACAAATACTAAAAATATTTACTCATAATATATGATATATCTGTACTATAGAATATAGTCATAAAAAATCATATTGCAAGAAAGGGTCAGAAAGGAATTTGAGTATCCAATTTTCATCATTTATTTTTTATTTTTGAGTAGGCTATAAACGCTATTCAAACCGCGCTTCAAACTAAATATGTAATCATTAATCCAGGGAAGCTATAACTTGTTCATAACATCAATCATATCATAATAGCTATTCTTAAATCTCATCATCACATCCATGCTCATCTTGATATAATAATTTGTATAAAAAAGAATAAAAAAATAGATAATACTCATATTAATCAATTTAGAATTGCTATATCTGAAAGATCCATTCCAGACTGAGTTTTAAATAAATATAGTATATAAATAGATACAAATATAAGTATAATATCAACTACCTCATGTAGTTCTTTAAGCATTATTATATATAGTATTCATATAATATCCAAAGTGATAAATATAGCTGCTAATCATATAGTAGGATTTTCTATTCAAATTGGTAGTGTTTCTATTAACAAAAATTCTGGAAATAGTGTTTGTGCTCATAGAGCTATTAACATTATACTTACTCAAGTAACCAGTATTCATTCATGTATTTCTAAAAATAATATATCATAAAATGCATATAAAATAGTTATAAATCAAATAACTAACCAAAATAGAAGTTTTGTAGTTTCTACTAAATTAAAATTTATAATTAGATTATAGTCTATTAAAAAATATCATATGAGTACAAAAAGTGATCATGTAATTAACTCAAGAAGTGGGTATATACTACTAACTTTAGTTTTACAATATCTACATTTTGCCTTATTTGCCACCCATGAGACAACCGGAATTAGATCAAGAGCATCTAGCATAGTATCACATTTCGGACAATGACTTCTTCAGTTTGTAATTCATCATTCTCAGCTTTTTAATCTATATATTATAACAGATCAAAAACTTCAGAACATAATACCAAATACAAATAAACATATATAAAAGAAATATTCCATTTTTTAGTTAATTATAAGTGTAATTTACTGATATTATATATAAATTTATTAATAGATAAAGATAAAATAATAAAAACATTGTCGTTTTTTTGCATCTAATTTTAATATATGTTAATATTTAATTATATATTTATTTTTAAAAACTTATATTATGTTCAAAATTATAGAAAACTATAAACAATTATTCACAATGTTTACGAAAAGTGAATTTGCTGGTTCAGAGACGCCTAATACTGTTGAAGATACGAATGATTCTTGATTTACTGTTGATGAATTAATTAAAGCATCTCTTGAAAATAAAGAAATAGATAGAGATGAGCTTTTACAAATCAAAGAAAAATTTGATGAAGAAAAAGAAAATATTTGAGATGAAACTAAAAAAAGTATAAACAAATTTTTACAAAAAGTTTCAACAGAAATGTTATCTGATGGTATGAGTGTAGATTGAATTGATGGATTTAATAAATTAGTTGACCAATTTAAAGCCTATTGATTTGATATTAAATTAGCTCCTTCTTTAGCATATAAATTGAATTTTGCAAAAAAACATAATAAAAAACTTTGAAAATTTCATGTTGAATGAGATTTTGATGGAAATATATTATCATTAGATGTAGATACTTCTAAATTATCACAAATTAATAATGATTATGTTGATGATGGAGAACTAAGTGATATGGGTTACAATAAATCAGATTTTATGGATACAGCTATGGAGTCAGATAAAATTACTAAAGAAAAAGAAATAAAAAAAATTAATGATGAAGCTCTAGATTTAGCAGGTGAATTATGAATTACATATAATATTGAAACAAGAAAATATTATGAGATATGAAATGAACATGATCCAATTTGAGATTTATGAGATACTAAAGAGGAATTACAAATTATGATAGATGATATTAAAGGATATAATATTGCTGAAGAATTATGAATTGATTATGATGAACTTGAGGGAGAATTTACTCCTGCTAATAGTAATGATATAGTTTGAAATAGATGAGATTCTAAAGAACAAATTCAAGAAAAAATAAATTCACTTAATTTTTCTAATGAAACAATTTTAGTTGATGTTGATAGCAATTGAAATAAACAAGTTACAGAAAAAAAAGGTGTATCAAAAAATAAAGATACTACTAAATTTATATCTATAGTAGATTACTTAGCATCTAAATGAATAGATTCAAGTTTTAAAAATAGAAAAACTTTAGCTATTGAAAATTGAATAAAAGATTATAAATGAACAGCAAAACAAAATACTGCTTTGTTAAATATTTTACAATCAGGTAATGAAAATATTGTTGATTCAACTGAAACTACAGATTCTTGAGTTGAGATTTTAGAAGATATTAAAGTTACTTATGAATTAGATCATGAAAAAATAAGATATGCTTTAGGTCATTTAGAAGAATGAGGAACACCTAAAGAAGGAAATGCTTCAAATTTTGTTATTTGAGAATATTTTTATACAGACAAAGATTGAGAACAACAAAGTGATACTATTAAATTAAAACAGTTTAATAATAAAAAATATGTTGAAATGGATGGTACAAGATTTTGGAATGATATAGATAAAAGAGTTGAAGTTGATACAGCTGATGAAGTTGAAAAACAACTTAATACTTTAATTGAGCAATTTCAAGATGAACTTAATGAAGATTTAGATGAAGTAAGAGATGAATTAGAAGAAGAACAAGAAAAAGTAAAAGAAAAAAGTAAATGACAAGTTGAATTAGTAGATGGTTCAATGGTTAATGTTATATTAGAAAAAGATGATTCTACTCCTGATTTTCCTGGATATAGTTTAGAACTAGATGTTGATTGAGTTAATCCTAAAAAATTCTTTAGTGGTGATAAACCTACAGATGAACAAATAGAAGCAGGGAAAAAAGAATTAGTTAAAAGATATAATGAATCAAATAAAGACGAATTTGCAGATACAAATGAACTAAAAGATTTATGATTATCTCCAGAAGATATGAAAAAATTAGATGACTTATGAATGGATTTAGAAAAAAGAGATGATTCAGGAGTATTTAAATTTGATAGAAGTGGATGGGGAAGTAATGATCTAGAAGCGCAAATTAATATTGATTGAGAATATGAAATAAATGATAGTAACTCTAAAATTGAGTTAACTGATGAAGGTGATATAGTTGATTTATTAATATCTTCAGATAAATTTTTAAAAGTATTAGATAAAGCAGAAGATAAATATGCTAAATTAGGTGAATCTTATGATTTAACTAGCCAGGAGAAAAATTTTAAAGAATATATGGATGAAGGACTTAATCTTCCAGTAACAAATTTACATGATATTAAAATTGCTATTCAAATATTAGATGATGAATCATAATAGTATAAATTAAAAAAGAGCCATAGGCTCTTTTTTTGTTGCATAAATCTATTTTCAGATTAATATAAATTAATAATATTTTATAAATAATATAAGATGAAATTAATTTTAACAAATCTTCAAAAAGTATTAACTAAAACAAGCTCATTATCAGCTACAATTATTTCTATAATGGCTATATGATTCTTATTTACATATTTTAAAGATACTGAACTTATAATCTGAAATCTTTGATTATCTTTTTATCTATTAGAAATCGCTTTAGACACTTCAATTAGTCTATTATTTTGATTATTTATCTGAGCAAGTGTTTATAAAATGATTTACTTTTCTAGCCCAAAGAAAAAACAATTAGGATTATGATGATTGGCTTGATTTTTTTGAGTATTAGTTTGAGGTTGTCCTGCTTGTAGTATTACAGTTGCTTCATATTTAGGACTTGCTTCTATATTATCAGTATTACCATATGACTGAATGGAGTTAAAGGTTTTATCTTTAATAATGTTATTGTATGTTGTTTATGATATTCTTAAAACTCTGGAAGTTTGTAGTGTGAAGAAGTTAAAAAAATGTAAAATAAAAAAATAAAACTCTTGAATTTAAGAGTTTTATTTTTTTATTTTTAAGTTTATTTCATTTTTTTCTTTATGTTTTTCTTTTATTTTTTTTGTTCAAAACTTGAGTAATCAGAATACTTTTTTTGTTAATAAATATATATCAAAAATTATCGGCATTCTATATGCTGACAAATGTTTAGTATATCAAATTCAGAATAGTATAGGGAATACTAATAGTAGTAAAATATTATAATTTAGTTCAGTTATATTTATTATTATAATTAATAAAACACTTATTAGAGTTATCATGAATCAATTTATTATATGAAAACTGTATTTAGTATTTTTAAAAAATATAAAAATTAGATTTATAAATGGAATATAGATAAGAGTTTTTGATATTCTAAAATCTTTATTTTTATTAAGTATTTTTTCATCTGATATTTCAATATTTTCTATTTCTTTATAATTTTCTTTTATAATAAGCTTTAATTCTTTAAATTTTTCTTCGTTGAAATAATTCTTTAAATAATCTTTAATTGATACTAATAATAGATAAGCATCTGATGGAGATAAATATTTACTTAAGCGGATCTGGATTAATTCAGATCTAGTAAACAGATTTATTCATACAAATATTATTGAAATAATATATATTAAACTCAATAGATTTGCTAAATTTTGGTGAGAAAAAATATAGAAAAGAATTATTGATAAAGATACAATTATATTTACTCTAGTGGTATTTTGTATAGTCTTATTTTTCCTATATTTTGCGAAACTAACAAATCATATAAATGGGACTAATGATAAAAATATAGTTAACTTTTCTTTTTCAGAGATCTCTCAATCTCAATTTATGTCTAGAACTTTTTCGTCTTTTGATATATGAAATCATTTACTGATATGGAACTCTAATCCTTTGTGAGCATTATAAATTCAAATTATTAATGTAATTAATAATCCAGTAAAAATTACTTCTGCTATTAAATTATTTAACTGAAATCATATAATTGATATTTGACTAAATAATGAATTACTTATAAAAACTATATATGTAATTAAAAATCATAGGTGAATTAAAATAGCTGACTTTGTATGTCATTTTACAAACTCATTATCTATATTTTTATTAGTATTATTTAATAGAAATAGACCTGAAATGAATATCATTAAATAAGCTGAAATTGCATTAGCTATTATTTTATCTGATAGTTTTTCTTCCATATTTTGAATTTTTATTTTATATTTTTGCATTCTTCCTTATTATAACACAAATTTAGTTAATTAACAAATATAGAATGAAGTTATCAGATGTAGTATTTCATAAATCAGTATGATTATGAAGTAAGGAAGTTTTTATAGATGAAAAAAGGGAAGTTCTCTTTGTTTGAAGGTCAAATGTAGGGAAATCAAGTATTATGAATAGCTTATTTGGAAAGAAAGATTTAGTAAAAACAAGTGCTAAACCGGGTAAAACTAGACTTGCAAATCTTTTCAAGGTTGCTAATAAGTATTACTTAACAGATTTACCGGGTTATTGATTTGCTAAACTATGAAAAAATCTAAAAGAAGAACTTGATGGCCTTATAAGTTGGTATTTAGAAGAAAAAGCAGAATATATTAAAAAAGTTGTCATACTCATAGATTCAAAACTATGAGCTCAACAAGTAGATATAGATATGTATAAATATATTTTAGAATTAGAACTTCCTGTAACTATTGTTCTTTCAAAAATAGATAAATTATCTAATTCAGAAGCAGGGAAAAGTTTAACTCATGCAAAAAACCAGTTTTTCTGACAAGAAATCATAAAAGTTTCAAGTACAAAAAAAATAGGTATTAAAGAGTTAGAAAAAAGTATAAAAGCATGTTTGTTAGAAAAATAAGCACAAAAAAACATTCAGATTTGAATGTTTTTTTGTTTTTTTAAATGAAAAGCAAAGACAGTAGATGATGTTTAAATCAATTCTAAAATTGTTTATTGTTGGCTTCGGTTATCTGTAATCTACAAATAACCGAAGCAAGTTAACTACATTTCACGAAGCATGCTATTTATATCAACTTTTCCTCGTTTTGACGGATCCATATTTTTTCTAATAGCTACACAACCACCGGCAATAATCATCGCCTCTTTATCTGTACCAATTTGATAAGTTGCTTCAACAACAAGGGTGTCATGTGGAACAAATCCGTACCAGTAAGTACCATAATTTTTTCCTGGACGCATATCATAGATACGTGTACCAGAAGTAATTACTACTTTAGGAGCAAGAACTGCACCAGAACCAATAATACAACCTTCTGTAGGTTCAGATCCAACACCAATGAACACATTGTCCCCAACTACATTTGGAATAGCACCTAATGGTTCAAATACTCCTCCAACACCAGCTTTTCCACTTATGTGACAGTTCTTTCCAATGTAGGCACAGCTAGCGGCCACAGATACATTATCAAGCATTGTTCCATAACCAACAACAGCCCCAGAATTTATCCATGTATTTGGCATAGACTGAACTCCTGCAAATCTTGATCCTCTTCTAGCTCCAGGAGGAGCCTGTCTTGAATCTAAATCACATATTTCAAGGTTTTCAAACTCATCCCAACTCATTGGGAAAACGGGTAAGAAATCACGGTAGCCTTTAGTTTTGTCAATCCAGCGCATTTTGAACTGTTTTCCCAGACCAAGAAGTAACGCTTTTTTGACCCAATCTAGAACAACAATACCTCTCTTAGCTTCATCTCGAGTTTCTGCAATGGATAATGCGAGTGAATTAACTGCGACAGGACCAAGAAGTCCAGCTTCAATTAATTCAAATATCTCAAAAACCTGTTTTCGCCCGATATAATTATCTTCACGTTCGATCTTTGATCTGTTCTCCCAGGTATCATTTATTGTATCTTCCAGAGATGTGCTTCTTTTTCTTAAGCATGAGCCTTTGCTGAACTTAACTGATTCAAGACCATTTGCCATAAGTAGGCGTATATTTTCATGTTCTACACCTTCTGGGTCATCATTAACTTCCTGAAAAAAATCACCAAACAAAAGTAATGTATCTTGAAGATTTAGTCCATTATCTATAGAAAAGGCTAATATCTTTGCAGTTCCTTCATTTTGTCCAGCTTTGCTTTCTTTCCCAGCTATAGAAAATGGTTTAGCTTCATATTCATACTCAGAATGAATAAAGAAGATTGTGGCGTTAAATGGCCACAAAAGTTTATTATCGAGGCTTTTTGTTACAGGGTATTCATTACATATTTCCATCTTAGTTCTCCGATATTTTCATTTAGTTTAAGTTTATTTTCAATATTTATTTTAATTTGTTTCTAAATTTCTTATTTCACTCCTTTTTTGTGTAATATTTAGATATTTAATTAAAATCAGGTTTTAGTAATTAAACATCATCCCGTCTTTATCTTTCATTTTCAGATTATTTTAATGAACTTTTAAAAAGTTGTTTATTTATATGAAAAATAAACTAAAAGTCAAGATTAAAAAGTCTTTACATTGAGAGCAAAGATGATATATTAATGAGAATAAATATTAATTTAAAAATACATATGTTTAAAAAAGAAAATAATACTTTAGTTAATATATCTTTGCTTATAATAATATTCTTTATTATATTTTATCTTTTATATATTTGAGCTAGTTTACTTATACCTTTTATTATAGCTCTTTTATTTTCATTTGCTATAATTTGATTATCTAATTTTTTTAAGAGTTTTAGAATACCTGCTATTATTTCTTTTACACTTTCTCTTGCTACTTATTCATTTATATTTTGGTGATTAGGTAAATTAATTGGTTCAAATATAGAGGATTTGATTAGATTATTACCAGAATATCAAACTAAAGTTTCAATAATTATTACTCAAGTTTTTGAATTACTTCATATTACTGAGCCTACTAGTATATCAGAAATACTTAATAAAGTGGATATACAATATGTATTTACACTTGTTATAGGTTGATTTACATCAATATTTTCTAGTACATGAATTATATTATTCTATGTTTTATTTATATTACTTGAATATAGATATTTCAAAGTTAAATTATATTTAATGATAGAAAATAATGTTAATAAAAAACAAATCGTTGAGATAATCGAAAAAATAAAAACTGATATAAAAACATATTTTGTAATAAAGTCTATTGTTAGTTTAATAACTTCTACTTTTAGTTTTATTATAATGACATCTTTTTGATTAGATTTTGCAATATTTTGGGCATTACTTGTATTTATTTTAAATTTTATTCCTAGTATTGGTTCTATAATTGCTGTTTCATTTCCAGCGTTATTTTCTCTAGTACAGTTTGATAGTTATTATACTTTTGCACTTATGTCTTCTTGACTTGTCGCTATACAAGTACTAATGTGAAATATTATTGAACCAAAGTTTATGTGAAATAAACTTAATCTAAGTCCATTAGTTATTATTATGTCATTATGATTTTGGGGAACTTTATGGGGGATAGTTGGTATGCTTTTATCTGTACCTATAATGGTTATCATAAATATAATATTAGCAAAAATCCCAGCTACTCGTAGTATTGCAATACTATTATCTGAAAAATGAGAATTACAAGTTGATGGATGAGAAGAAACTATTAAAAATAGACAAAAAGTTATCAAGAAAATTACAGATAAATTCGCAAAAAAGAAAAAGAAATCTATTATACATAAATAAAACTAAGCTTGCATTTAAAAATAATCAAATATAATAAAAAATACTTTAAATAATAAATATACAATATGTCAAAAATTACAATTGAAATTGATGAAAAATATAGAGAATCTCTAGATTTACTTAAACAAGTAATACCAGATGCTAAATGAGAAGAAATAAAAGAAGATGCTGATATGGTATGAGCATTAATAGATAGTTTTATGGCTTTTATTCAAGAGCAAGCTTCAAATCATGCACATGAACATGATGGTGGGGGTTGTTGTGGAGGAGGATGACATGAACATAAACACGAAGATAAAGAAGGGTGATGTTGTTCTAATCATTAAAAATATTATATAAAATTTATTTTTTAATTATAGAATTATGCCTTGATCATATAATGAACCAAATTCTTCTCATAATAAATGGGAAGGAGTATCTGGAACTTGAAATAAAGTTATTTCAGAAATGAAATTAAACTCTGAAGTATCTGATGATGTTGAAATAACAGAGGATAAAGTTGAACAAACTTTAGATGCTACTAGTTTTCTAACAGATGTAAGTTAAAAAAGTGCTATAGCACTTTTTTTTGTTTTAGATACTATTTTATTATTTAATAAAAATGAAACTATGAAAAATTTATTATGATCATTTATATTTTTTATTGTTTGGTGTATATTCGCATATATAATGTTCATATCTTTTTATCCTATGATGGGGCCATTTAGTGAGTTATGATTTTCATCTTTTGAAGAATGATTTGAATCTATAGCTATATGCATTCAATTTATATGATTCTTTATACCAATGATTATTACATGAGTATTTTTATTTAAAAGTATAATTAATTTTCTTAATCTAAATAAAATAAATTTAAATCCTATATATACTACAGCAAATATAGTAGATTTATCATATAGTAGGATAGAGATAAATTATAGAAGACTTGTTAATATAAAAATCAATATTGAATGAAAAACTATAAAAATTCCTAATACACCAGCAGATAATATTTTTAGACTTAATGTATGAGATGTAGTTTATATTAAACATGAAATTTGAGATGTATCTAATGTAGTTTTAGTAGATGAAGAAGAATATAAAAAAAATAAATAATTATTTATAAAAGAAAAAAGAAAAATATTATTTTTCTTTTTTTTAAACTTAAACACTCAATTTGTAAAGCCATTTATTTAAAATAAATGGCTTTATTATTGTAAAAAAATATAATAAAGTTACACAAAATTATAAATTAATAATTATTTATGAGAATACAAAAACAAGCATTCACATTAGTAGAATTAATAGTAGTAATTACAATACTAGCAATACTCTGAACAATAGCTTTTATATCGCTTCAATGATACTCAGAAGATGCTAGAGATTCTATTAGAATCTCTGATGTATCTAGTATGAAAACTTCATTAGAGTTGTTTCATTTAAATTCATGAAAATATCCGTTACCAGATGAATATGGTACTTTTACATATTTATGAAATGATTTATTTTATCAATGATATTTTTGAGATAGTGTTATACAAAGTTTATCAAGAAATATTGCAGAAGTTCCATTAGATCCATTGACAGAAAAAAAATATATATACTCAGTATCAAATACTAAGAATGAACTTGAAATATTGAGTTTATTAGAGTGAGATAATATTGTATTAAATATAATATGACAGACAAGCGCAGCATCTACAACAGTAATACCAAAAATAACATGAAATTATAATTGATTATTCGTAAAAACATCAAGTCATATTGTTCCAATCCCAAGTTTAATAACAAGTGAAGAAGTTACAGCATGATGAACAAAAGAATTAACAGAATCTTGATTACAATCATTAGTTATAAATAAGTGAGAAAATATTCCAAGTAATGGAAATGTGATATCAAATACATGAGCATTAACATGACTTGTATTAACTTGAGCATTGAATAATTTAAATAAAGATTCAGTAGACGCTGATAAAGCAGCTGTAATTGAAATCATAAAATTAGCATATATATGAGAAACATCATTAAACAATGAATGAATTATAGAATATGTATTAAATTTAGAGACTGATGATACCACATTGGCATGATTATTTGATACAATTGTATTAAATGAACCTGTGACATCCACGAATGCTGTAGCAACTTTTAGTTGTTGAGATACAGTGTCAGCATGATGATATACTTACACAACTATTTTATGAGCAGATTCAAATTGTTGGACTAGTCAAAATATGAATCATTGAGATATGTTAGTCAATTGATGAACAATGCCATCAGATACAGATATTATAGAAAAATGGTGTTACAATAATAACACAAGTAATGAATGTGATACAGATTGATGATTATATACATGGTCAGAAGCAATGTGATTTGATGCTAGTTGTAATACAGTAAATTGTGTTCAAGCTGAAGATACTAGTAAATCAGTATGTGGTCAATTATGAACATGATGGTGATTACCAACAGATACTCAATGGACAGATTTAACTAATGCTTGAGCAACATGATGGACTTGAGATCAATTATCATGAATAGTTTCATCACTTTCTGGTTATCGTAGTACTAATTCTAATTTTTATGATGTTGCTTCAGGTTGAACATGGTGGTCTTCTACTGAAACTACTACTATTGGTTCATGGAGTCTTTTCTTGAATTCTGGTAATTCTACGGTTGGTGATGGTACTAATAATAAAGCTGTTGGTATATCAATAGTATGTGTTAAAAATTAATTTATATTATTTTAAAAAAATATAATAAAATTAAACAATTTATAATTAAAAAAAAGTTATGAAAATACAAAAACAAGCCTTTACATTAGTAGAATTAATAGTAGTAATTACAATACTAGCAATACTATGAACAATAGCCTTTATATCGCTGCAATGATATTCTACACAAGCAAGAGATTCAACTAGATTATCAGATATATCTACGATGAAAACCTCTCTAGAATTATTTCACTTATGAGCCTGAAAATACCCTCAACCAACGGATGGAGTTGCAATAACATATAGTTGATGAACAGTATGGACACAATGAACATTTGGTAATTCAGTATTTATAAATGTAGATAAATTAGACAAGATCCCAACAGATCCACTAACAGACAAAAAATATACATATTCAGTTACTACAAATGAATATGAATTAGCCTGAATGCTAGAGTGAGACCCACTTACATTTAATCCATATATGTTAGATGGAGCTTTTGCATGAACAGTAGAAGCAACTGCAATAGTAGAATGAAACTATAACTGATTAATGTGAAAATCTTTAACTTGAGCCTCAACATGTTATGCTTTGGCACTACCAACAATAGTAGCAAATGATGTATCAAATCCAGATTTATTACAAATAATGACAAATGAGAGATTGGTCTATAACTGATACAAAAATTTACCAAGTAATCTAAGTAGTACAAAATTTGATACAACTGGATGATTTGCATTTGGTTCATGAATACCACTAGTTGCATATACAGATAATGCTAGTTGTGGACCACTAACTAACGTAGATGATTCAACTGCAAGAGTATCACTTATTAACTGACTTCAAACTGCATATACAAGTACAATATTAGAATCGGTATGAGAAGTAGCTAAGATAGTAAATTTAACAGCCTGAGAAGAAGAAAGTTATGCTGCTAGTTTTGTTAATAATAATTTATGAGGGAAGATTGAAATAATTATCAATTCAAATGAAGAACCTTGAGAATTTGATTTATGTTCCGTTCAATGAGATATCCTGTCATCAACTTCAACTTATTGAACTTGTGATACACTTGACATAATTGTTTGTAGTTGAGAATCAACTTGATATACGATTTCATCGTGTAATATATGATCTAGTATAGCTTGATTAACAAATATTTCTTATTGAAATTACTTTCAATGGTGAAGAAATAAATGATTTCCAGAGGCTGACTCATCAAGTCAGTCAACAATTATAAATTGAACTATTTGATTAGATGCTTGAACAGATACATACTGATTTGTTTATAATTGATCATTACCAAGTCCTTGGACATGGGCTGATTCAGATATAAATGATAACTGGTGAGAACTTACTAACTCTCAATTTGCAAGACAATGACCATGTGAAATATGATATCATGTTCCTTCTCTTGCCGAATGGTGATTGTTACACGCTGCTTGATGATGGGCTAATTGATGAGAGTTAAGTGTTGGTTTAAATCTACCTTTAGCAGGTTATCGTTTACAAAATACTTGAGTTATAATTTATAAAACTTCAAATTGATATTACTGGTCATCATCATATAATACTAATAATTGAGAGTATTTACACTTTTATTCTTGATGAGGTAGTATAAATTCTAGTTGGGCTAATGACTATAGAGCAAAATGAATGAATATTCGTTGTTTTAAAAATAATTAAAATAAAAAAAGTGAGAATATGTATTCTCACTTTTTTTTGTGTTTTAAGACTTATTTAATATAATACTCTTGCAATAATTTTAAGATTAAATAAATGATGAAATGATTAAGTTAATAATATTATATTATTATTTTAGTTATTTCATTATTTATTCTAAAATTATTAATTTTTTATATATTAATTATATTTTTATGATAGGATTATCAGATAAAAATGCTACTAGTATTAAGCCTCTTAAAAAAACTTATAAAGTTTCTAATAAAGAGATTACTTTTGAAGTGGGTAAAATGGGTTTAATGGCACAAGGTACTGTTACTATGAGTGATAATAATGATAATGTGTTATTTGTAACTGCTGGGTGTAAAGAAAAATGAGTTAATGAAGAAGCTGGATTTTTTCCTTTGGTTGTTGATTTTGTAGAAAAATTTTATGCTACTTGAAAAATAGGTGGTAATAGATTTATGAAAAGAGAGGGAAGACCTAGTGAAACTGCTACTCTTACTTCTAGAATGATAGATAGGCCAATCAGACCAATGTTTCCTAAAGGAATAGTTAATGATACTCAAATCATTGCTACTGTATTATCAGCTAATAATGACTCAGCAGATTTAGGTTATTGGGGTATAACTTGAGCCTCACTTGCACTTATGCAAACTGGGATGCCTTTTGATGGACCAGTTTCAGGAGCAAAAGTATCTATGATGAATGATTGAAGTTTTGTTTATGATCCAACTTTTGTAGAACAAGAGGAATCTAAATTAAATATTATTGTTGCTGGTACAATGGATGCTTTAACTATGGTTGAAGCTGATTGAAAAGAAGTATCAAATGAAGAAATGCTAAAAACGCTAGCTTTTGGACATGATGTAATTAAAGAAATATGTGCTGCTCAAACTGATTTCATATCAGATTTTGAAAAACAATTTGGAATTCCAGAATTTACTCCAACATTTAATTTGCCTGACGTAAGTTTATATGAAAAAGTAAAAGAATTTTTAACTATAGAAAAACTAGATGCTATTTATAATAAATGAAAAAAATGATTCCAAGATGAATTAGATAAACTAGATGAAGAAGTAAAAGAATTTTTAGTAGCTGAAAAATTAGTAGAAGAAGATGCTGATTTATCTTTTGCTTGAGATATTGTTTATAAAAGAGTAAAAGAAGTTACAAGATATAATGTATTAGAAAATGAAAAAAGACTTGATGGAAGAGGATTAACTGAAGTAAGAGATATTATTTGAGAAACTAGTGTTTTACCTAGAACTCATGGTTCTGCTATTTTTCAAAGAGGTATGACTCAAGTACTTAATATATGTACTTTAGGTTGACCAGAAGATATTCTTTTGATAGATGATATGTATGAAGAAAGAACTAAAAGATATATTCATCACTACAATTTTCCACCATATTCAGTATGAGAGGTTAGAATGATGAGAGGTGTGGGTAGAAGAGAAGTAGGTCATGGTAAATTAGCTGAAAAAGCACTTGAACCAGTATTGCCTTCACTTGAAGATTTTCCATATATGATTAGAACAGTTTCTGAAGTTACTAGTTGTAATGGTTCTAGTTCTATGGCTTCAGTTTGTGGTTCCACTATGAGTCTTATGAATGCGTGAGTACCAATAACTTCTCCAGTGTCGGCTGTTGCAATGGGTATGATTTATGATGAAGAATCAGGAAATTATAAAATATTATCAGATATTCAAGCTCAAGAAGATTTTCTATGAGATATGGATTTCAAAGTAGCTAGATCAGCAAAATGAATTACTGCTATGCAACTTGATGTAAAAATCAAATGATTAAAAATGGAAGTATTTGAAAAAGCTTTTGCTCAATGATCAGAAGCTTCTGAATTTGTTCTTGGAAAAATGCTTGAAGTGCAAGCAAAAGTTTCTCCAGAATTATCTAAATATGCTCCACTTATAATGACTATAAAAGTTCCAGAAGATAAGATAAGGGTTATAATAGGTAAATGAGGAGAAAATGTACAAAGAATGGAAAAAGAATACGGGGTTAAAGTTTCAATAGATGATGATGGTACAACAACTCTTACAGCACCAACACAAGAATGATGAGAAAAAGCTATTAATGATATAAAAGAAATATTATGGGAACCTAATGTAGGTTATAAATCAAAATGAAAAGTAGTAAAAATTCTTGAATGAATGTGAGCAATTGTAGAATTTAGAGGGAAATCAGGTATGATTCATATTTCTAAATTATCATATAAGAGAGTTGAAAATGTAGAAGATTATTTGAGAATGTGAGATGAAGTAGATTTTGAAATTATTCAAGTAGATTTAGCAAAAGGTAGAATAGGATTAAAAAGAGAATTAAGTGAAAAAGAACAAAAAGAAGTAGATGAAATTAGAGCTAAGAAAGATGCAGAAATAAAAGCAAGAGCTGAAAAGAAAACAGAAGAAAAATAAAAAATAAGCTATCTTAAGATAGCTTATTTTTTTATATATAGTAAAAATATGTTAAAATATATAAAAGTAGTAATGATAAATATATTTTATGAAAAAAAGTCCAGATAGTAAAATTAGTTGTGATGAAAAATATGAGAATGAATTAAATAGTATTGATGAAATATTAATTAAGTATTGATTTGATACTTTTGAATTTTGAGAATTGTATAATAAAGATAAAGAAGTGGCTATAAAAAAACTTGGTTTTATATCAAATCCTGTTTTAAATACTTTAACTAATTATTTTGATGAAAAGAAGGCAATAACAGATTCAACTTGATGAAAATTGAAAAAAAATATTTCATGAAAAGAAACAAATGATGAACTAAGTGATAAAGCTATATCTATAATCCTTCAAGAATTACATAATCATTTTGATTCAAAACTTGTTTTTGATACTCAAAGAGAAATGAATGAGATCAGCTATAAGTTTATGTTATCTATTGAGGATAAAATTGGAGAAATTGACCCTAGTATTTTTAATGCTAATGCTACTATGACCTCTTTGAAGGAATTTTTCATGAATCACTGATATTACTTAGACTTAATATGAAATAAAATAACTATAAATAATAGTTCTAAGCATGCTGTGTTTATCTCTCTACATCCTATTATTAATGTAGATTATACAACATTTAATAATTATTTACCTGAAAATATACCATCTCCTATAAATAAGTTTCCTCATGTTAAGGTTACAACACTGTGAAAGAATTTGATGCCAAACTTTGAAAAAAAATTAAAAGAAGAATTAAATGTAGATTTTATTTCAAAAAAATGAGTTTCTGATAATGGAGAAATATTTTTATACGATGAGTCATTAATTTGAGATTCAAAAATTAGTAGAAAACAAGAAAAAAAGCTTACACTTGCAAATGAAATGGGACATGTCATTTTTCATTATCTTTTTGAAGGTATTCAAATAGAAAAATACAATAATTTAACTTTTGAATATACAAATGGAAAATCTTATACTTTTCAAAACCTTAATGAAGCTGTATCAGATATTACAGAGCTTAATCAATGAAAGGATAATATAAGAATGTTTATGTACACATTAAATGAGAATTTAAGTAGACAAGGAATAATGGATAGATATACTTTTTCTTCCGATATTATCACATATAATTTTAAGCTAGTTTTAAAGGAATTGTGAATTTCTGGTATGCATATTCCTGCTGAAAAATTTAAGGAGTTTAGAACTAGATTGTTAGAGAAAGTGAATAATGATGTTTTTTGATTAGTAAAGTCTTTTATAGCTATTATTAGTAAAAAAGAGAAAAAATCTAAAAAATAAACTATAAAAATATAATTTATATTAAAAATAACTTTAACTTTGTGTAAAGTTGTTTTTTTTTACAATTGATTTAAAAATCATATAATAAATTTGTATAAATTTTTAAAAAAATATTTATGAATAAACAAAAATATGCATTTACATTAGTGGAGTTAATAGTAGTAATTACTATTCTAGCTATTTTATGAACAATAGCTTTTATCTCATTGCAATGATATTCTAAACAGGCTAGAGATTCTACTAGAATTTCTGATTTATCATCGATGAAAACATCATTAGAATTATTTAATCTAGAAGCTTGAAAATTTCCAGTAACTACGGATTGATTTATAGTTACTTATTCTTGATCTACAGTATGGACTCAATGAGTATTCTGAGCTCAAACAATTAGTAGTGTTGAAATATTAGATAAAATCCCTACAGATCCATTAGTTGAAAGAGAATATACTTATTCTGTTACAAAGAATAGGCAAGAATATCAATTAGCATGAGTACTAGAATGAGATGATGTGGCTAATATAAATATATTAAATGAAACAAATGCATGAGACCAGTTAGCTAAAGCAATAATAAAATGAAGTTATAATTGAGTAACCTTAAAAAGCTTATCATGATCAACATGTAGTATATTATCCCTACCTTCTATAATATCATCACAAGATGAAACTGTTACAAATTTAACAGATATTCTGACAAGTAATTGACTTGTATATGAGTGATATAATAATCTGCCGACAAACTATAGGTCTAGTAAATATAATGCTGAGTGATGATTTGCATTTGCATCAAATCAGTTAATTGTATATTCAGATACAGATGAATGTAGTTCAATATATGATGCTGATGATAGTACAGCCAGAAATACTATGCTTTCAAATATACAGACTGCATATAGTGGTACTATATTAGAATCTGAGTCTAATATAAATCAATTAGTAAATCTTGATTTAAATTTACAAGAAGTAATATGATCATCTGTTGTAACTAATTATTTATGATGAAATTTAGTATCAACTGATACTATTCCATGAGCAGATCAATATTTTTCTAGTGTAGTTTGGTTAATGAATATGAATGATCCTGTATTCTCTGGAATTATGGGTACATATAATTCAACTTTACCAACATGTTTAAATATGGCTTTCTGAGAATCTAAATTTTATAATTGAAAAACATATAAAGTTGATTGTTCATCTGCCTCAACTGATTGATTATCTGCGCCTTGGATTTTAAGTAGTCATTGTGCTTGAGGAACTTGGAGTACTCATGGTACTTATTGATGTACTGATGGTCCTGTATCATATTGGCCATCATTATATTATTCTAATCCAACTGAATTTGGTTCAGCAGATACAGTAACTTGAAATACTTATACTTTTCCTGTATCTAGTGTATTTTATTCAAGTGCTACATCAGTATTTGGGACATATAGTTTAAATGCTATATCTACTTCTGCTATGACTGTTGCTGATGATCCTAAGTTTACTTTAAATTGAGATTTTACTATTGAAATGTTTGTTAATCCTACTGATAGTTCACAGAATTATTTCTTTGAATACGGAGATATATCTTTAAATTGGTATGCAGCTACTGAATATATAAAATATAATATATCTCTTTCAGAAGTTTTAGCTTGAAATACTACTGTTAGTATTTGAAGTTGGGCACATGTTGCATTAGTAAGAAAAAATTGAGTTATAAAACTTTATACAAATTGAATTGAATGATTGACATCATCTACTGATCCTACAATTTTTGATCCTACCCCTACAACTATTTGAGTGTGAGCACCAATTTGAGCCCTTTCAAATATATATATAGATGGAATACGTGTTACAAATTGAGTAGCTAGATATGATGGAAATTTTACTCCTCCAACAGAAGCTTTTCCGGTTTATTAAAATATTTTCAAATATTAAAATATATGATATAATTTAGATATATTATTTTAAAATAAAAAATATGTTAGAAAAAGAAATCAAAATTCTTGAGGTTGATGTCAAAAGTTTACAAGAAAAATTAGAAAAACTATGAGCTGAAAAAACCTTTGAAGGTTATATTCATGATGTTTATTATGATTTTCCACATGATAAAGAGAATAAATTAAAAATGGAAGAAAATAAAAGACTTTTTAGGGTTAGAAAAAAATGAGATATACATATGTATACTATCAAAAGAAAAAGGAATAAAAAGAAAGATGGAGGGGAAGAATGATATAAAATAGCTGATGAATGAGAGAGAGAAATATCAGATGTCGATAGTTTTACAAAAGTGTTAGAAAAATATTGAATGGTGGAAACTAGAGAAAAGAAGAAATTTAGAATAAGTTATTCTATTTGAAAATTTGAGTTTGATATAGATGATTATTACTTGTGAGATGACAAAAATACTATTCCAGCACTTTTGGAAATAGAAGCTAGTACAACAGAAGAACTTGATGAATGGGTAAAAAAATTATGATTACAAGACCATAGAATAGAAAAGTGGTGATCAAGAAAATTATTTGAGCACTATGGTATTGAATATAGTTGGTTATAAAAAAACAAAAAGAACTAATAATTATTAGTTCTTTTTTATAGTTAATTAAATAAATTTCTCCCTTTTTCAAAGGGAGTACCCGTAGGGGGAGGGATTAAAATTTTAAATACATTAAAAAACTTGCTTAATAAGCAAGTTTTTTTGTAGTAAATGGATTATTTATTGTTTGCGGAGTTTTATCTTTTGTTAATCAGATTGCATCTCTAGCTCTATCTTTAATAACATCTAATCTAATTTCTTTTATCTTTTCCATTGTTTCTTGGAATGTATCATATTTTTCTGTAAGACCAGAGTAAACAACTCAAAGTGAGTATTTACTACATGATTTAGCTTGTTTAATATTATGCTTTTTCATAATCTTAGAACTAATACATTTTTTACTTAGAGATTTACTTTCAATTATTACTAGATTTTTTAGATTTACTTCATTAGAGTTGTTATCTCTTAAATTTAGAGTTCTAACATCAAAGTCAATAGTTAATCTTTCTGTGCTATCTTTACTTACTAGGGTAATTCTTTTATATTTAGTTTTAATTGCAGGAGTGATTTTTGGGGCTTTTTCTCCAGCATACATACTTTGCCAAACTCATTCATAAAATCTTTGTTTTCCTCTAGTCATAAATCAATGTTCTTCAGAAGAAAATTCGTATCTGTATTTACTTGTTATTCAGTTATTCTTTTGTTTATATTCAAAAAATGCTAAGTTTGAGTCTACATAATATCTAGTTCTTACTTTTGTTCTAGATTTTTCTTTATTTTGGTGTTGGTTATAAAAATGGTAATCATTAGTATCCATATAAATATTATCATATGAAAATGTTTTTTTACCATCTATTTCTAATACTTTAAAATCTTTTTTTAAGTCTTTTATTATTTCAGAGAATTGTTTAGAGTTAAGTAAAAATTTATTATCTATTCTTTTTAGATAACTTGCTGTCGAGTTTAGTTCTGAAAGGCTTATTACTCAGAATTTTTTTAGTTTAGTATTATAGGTAGATAACATTTTTTCCTATTGGTTAGTTTTTATTTTTGTTTATATATTTATTTTAACATATTCATTTTTTGTAGTCAAAATATTTGAGGATTTTTTTATGAAAATTTCATAATAATCAAATAAGTAATTCATGCTATTACTCAAGATACTGGTAGAGTAATAACCCATGCCAACATTATGTTTTTGATCATTGATGTTTCTATATAATTTTTTTCACTTCATTTACTTCTTTTTATATGTTGTCTTAGTAATCAAATTCAGAATACTCAACCTAATGCTATATGTGTAGAACTTACAGGTAATCAAAGTTGAGATGCTATTATTACTGTAATAGAGGCAGCTAATGCTATACAAAATGCTCTTACTTGGTTAAGCTTTGTTATTTCAGATCAAACAGTTTTTATTAATCTAGCACCAAATACACTTAGACCAAATACTAGTCAGATTGCTCATATAAGCATTACCCAAGTTTCTATTCAGATAGATGCTCATGATACAACGTGACTTTTTATAGCATCATTAATAGCAGCAAGTGGTCAAATAGCATTTGCTACATCATTTGCTCAATGGGCGAATGATAACAGAGCTACTGAAAATATTAATGGTATATTAAATAGATTATTTATAAAGTTTTTAGAATTTTTAAAATAGGCAGATTGTCTTTTATAATAAACTCTTAATCAGATAAAAGTTAATACAGCAAATACATATCAGATAAATATTGCTATTTGTGGTTTTAATAATACTGCTAAATCTCATCAGTTAAGAACTTGTTTTAATCATTTTAGCATCAAGTAAGTAGAAAAAGCCCATACCATTATTCATATATATATAGGAACCCATACTTTTGCTGATTCTCCTCTTTCTTCTTGCTTTAGAATATTTTTTCTAATAGATAAAAATAATATTACAGTTATTACTCATCACATTAATGGTGAAATAATCCAACTTGCAGCGATCATTCATATTTGACCCCAATCAACTATTTCTACTCAAACAGCTGTGATTCATGCTCATACAAGTCATCATACTATTGAATGAGTTGTAGATACTGGAGCTTTGAAGAAAGTTGCTATATTTACCCAAAGAGCAGCTCAAGCTAATGTAGCCATCATTATAGCAATAAATTGCATAGAGTTTTCTATTAATGCTGGATCAATAATTCATTTTTTAATTGTATTTACTACATCTCCTCCGGCTATCATAACACCAGATGCTTCAAATATTGCAGCAATTATAATTGCTCATGTAATTGTTATTGCTTTTGATCAAACTGCTGGTCACATATTATTAGCAACATCATTTGATCAGATATTTATGGCCATATATAAACCTAGTATTGCAGCTAAGAATAAATATATATTTGTATTTCCTCATAGGAAGAAAAATACGTAAGCGATAATTAATAATACACCTAGTGCAAACAATTCATATCTAAAATTTTTTCTTTTTTTAAACCAAACCTTCATATAATAATAGTAATTAAGTAATATATTATTAATCTTAACACTTATTATTTTTTAATGCAAAAAAAAGACCTGTATTTTACAAGCCTTTCATTTCTTTTTCTATTATTTGTAATGACTTAAAAAATCATTCTAAATTTAATCAGTTTTTTCTCAGAGATTTATATTTTTGTAATCTTCTAAATATTTCTACTTCTAAATTTTGTTCTTCATCTAGTAAATCACTTCCATACATTTCATGAAAATATTCTGCATTCATATTTTGGTGATTTCAAGCACTTCAGTTAAGAGGTACTATTATAGCATGAATTCAAAACATATTTAATTCCCAAAGAGTTGTTGCTCAAGCTCTTGTTATAGCTATGTCTGAGGTTTTCATGATTTTTCACATTCTTCTTTGAGTCAAAAAATCATGTGCCATTACATTTGGAAATTTTCTAAATTCATCTCTGAAATGCATATTCTTTTCTCATAATACAATTTGAAAATCTATATCCTTTAAGTCAGGAAGTAATTTAAGTAATGCTTGAAATATTTTTGTTGATCCTTGGCTTCATCATACTACAAAAACAGCTAATCTTGTATTTTGTTCTATGTTTAAATCTACTATTTGATCAAGCAATTCAGGATTAAGAATTTGTCATGAAAGGAAGTATTTTTTATTATCTAGTTTTTTGTTTGGAAAAGTGTAGAATACTTTAGTTGCTATCTTTCATATTATTTTATTTGCTATACCTGATACAGTATCTGATTCATGGATATATATTTTTTTTCTCAATATAAAAGCTGCAAGACATAGAGGTAGTGCTACATATCATCATTTAGAAAATACTATCTCGATTTTGTATTTTAATATATAGTATATTCAATAAAAAATACCAGTTAGATTTTTAAGTGGTTCGTAGAAATTTCTTATATCAAAATACCTTCTTAGTTTTCAGGCAGGAATATCAAGAAATGTCATTCTTTGTTTTTTTGCTATTTCTTCCTCTAATGAATCTTCTTCTCATACCCAAACAAAATTATACTCTTTGTCTTCTTTTAGGTAATTGTACATAGACAATAAAGGGAAAACGTGTCATCCTGTAGAACCTCAAGTAAGAGCTATTACAGGTTTATCTATATGTTTCAAATGAGTCATTTTTTGGATTTATAAATTATTGTTTTATATATTATGTTTTTTTATAAAAAAGTAAAGATATATAAACTATAGATTTTTCTTTAGTAATCCTATAATTTGATATATGACATTAGTTTTATTATAAATTGATTCATTTTATTTATTAATTTGATTTTTGTTATATATTTGAATGTGACTAAACTTGAGAATAATCATACAAGAGCTCAGACGATAATATCAAGTGGCCAATGTACTCATAGTATGACTCTAGATAACAACATAATTATAACAAAAGGTGTAAATATATATCATATTTTTTTATATCAAGAGAAATATATACTGGATAAGAAGGCTACAGCAACTGTTGCATGATCGGATGGAAAAGATGCATCAGGTATATGATTAAGTAGTAATTCTCATACTCATTTTAATGCTTCTTCAGGTCTATCAATTTGAATTATTTGCTGTATTCACAAACTGATAGTTATTCATAGGACAACAGAATAGAAAATATATAATAAATTTTCTTTTTCTAATAGGTTATTAGTTAAATGAATATTTGATATTATTTTAGATTTATGTGAATAGCTATAATATATCCAAAAAGATAATAAAAATATAGGTAAAAAAAATATAGGTAAGTCAGCAAAATATAATGTAATATTTTTTATTATATTATAATCTAGCATTGAATTGAGAGATATTAATAGTTCTTTATTTAACTCTTGTAGCATATTTTATAATTTATTTTATAATATAATTTTTATTTATATTATAATGATATTAAAAAAAAGTAAAAAAACTTTTATTTTTTTCAAAAAGAGGATATAATAAGAATTACGCGATTAATAATAATTATAAAAACCATGTCTACAAATATAGAGACTGATTCCGCTGAAGAAATGAATACTAGTGATTTATTGCCTGATGATCATAAATATTTAACTTTTTTAAAAAAAGTTTTCCGTCATGAGTTTCGTAAAAATTGATTTAGGAGAATTTCTACAGATATTTTAGAGGATGGAGTTTTTAGAAGTTCTGCTGAAAAATGAATAATGAAGGCATATCTAAATAATAATTGTGTGGAAGAAATTCAACCAATATATTATTATTATATGGATCATTTTTTAAGTAATGATATTCAAGATGAAAGAATTTGAGGAGAAATAATATGAGAGTGAGATCCTATATTGGATGCTATTTCAATATATATTCATTTTACTATTTTAAATGTTATTTGATTAAAAGATACGTTTAAAATAACTATAAATTCAATTTGAAATGCAAAAGAAAAACTTAAATATTCAGAAGAATTACAAAATTTTTATGAAAATAAAAAACACTTATTAAGTGATGAATCATTAAATTTATTAGAAATTAATCCAATGTTACTTCTAGTTTCAGATAATGAGGATGAAATGATTCTTGCAGGACAGGCTCCTAGTATGATAAAATTTCTTAAAAAGGATTCAAAAGCACATTATACTAAATTTAAAGAATACTTAGATTTATTAAATATTCCTTATTCAGAAGATCATACATTGATTCCAAAAAACGAATATAATACAAATTCTGTTTGGGAGTTTAAAAATGATGAAGATTGTTTGATTTGTGCATGAGCTAGATATAATTCATTAGCAAAAGATTTATGAAACCCAAAAGATGTTCAGGCTGCTTGATTTTATGCTGATACAAAAGTAATTATAAAGATGCTTAGAGATAGGGATATCAAAATAAAAAATAAAGATAAAATAGATTTATTTTTTGTTCAACTATGAGATGAAGCAAAAAATGTTGTATTACCATTATCTCTGCAGGCTAGAGATAATGGTATAAATACCGTTGTTTCACTTTGAACCCCTTCTATGAAAGAACAAATGTTAAAAGCAAATAGATCAAATGCTAAATATGTTGTTATGGTGTGAATTATGGAAGCCAGAAGCTGAACTTTTCAGGTAAGAGATACTATTTCAGGTACACAAGAAGAAGTTAATAAAGATAAATTAATAGAATATATTATAGATAAAATAGGGGATGATAAATTGGACTTCTATTGTCCAGCTAAGGATTTAATTACAGAATAAAAAAAGAAGGTTTATATTAAACCTTCTTTTTTTGATTTTTCGGTAGACATTAATGTAAGCTTATTTATATCATAATCATCTTCTTTCTCCTCTAGTCATAACATATTGGTCACTTGCTGGAGACCTTCCTTGGTTATATATCATTTTTCTAATAATATAAGTCAGATATTGTCGTTAGGACGAAATCTTTGTAATTCTAAACATTCATTTAATTGTTTTTTTGCATCTCATGGCTTTTTTTCCTTAATATTTCAAGAATATAATAAAGCTTCTCAAAGTTTCATTAATCAAAGTTCTAATAAAGTAATTATTAATTTACTTCTTCTTTTTGGATATGTATTTATTAATACTTCTATAAATAATTTTCATTTATTAGATTTTAGTTGTTGAATTTTTTCAGCAACTTCTAATTCTTTTTCAGTAAAATATCATTTTTCTATTAAGTATTCTCATACTTTACACATTTGCGTTGAGTACAATATATTTCTTCAAATCTTCTCATCGATTTTTCATTCTTTTATTAAATCATTAACACATTTAACTACTTTACTTTTAGTAGTTAATACACCTTCATCTAATTTGGTGATTTTTGATTCTTTAAGTATTCTAGTTATGGCATTTTTAATGCATTCTGCATCTAATACTTTTCTATTAATATTACTAATGTTGACTTCTGTACTATCATCATCTATAAGGGTTTCATGTAGCTCATAACCACTAATATCATTTGGATTTGTTCAAACAGGAACAGCAGGGCTATTATCAAATGCCTTTAATAATGGTTTTCATTGCGAGTTAAACTTAGTTTTAGAATAAAGTTCATCGTCTTTATCTTTAGTTTTCCAAAGTCAAAAAAATCCCATGTAAATATAATTATTATATAATATTTTAGTTATTATAATATAAATTACCTAAAAGTCAATACTTATTTCTTTAGAGAATCTCTTATCTCTTCTAGAAGTTTAATTTCTGCTGGAGTTACAGCCTTTTGCTCTTCTTTTTTCTGTAATTTATTTATATATCTTACCATCATAAATATTACGAAACCTAGTATGATAAATGATATCGTATCAGTTATGAATATTCCATATTTAATTGCTGGAGCTCAAGCTGTTTCAAGGGCTTCCATTGATTCATATTTTTTTCAATCTAGAGAAATGTAAAGGTTTTGAAAGTCTACTTTTCCCATTAATAATCCAATAGGGGGCATTATTACATTAGCTATGAATGATTTAACTAGGGTTGCGAAAGCAGCACCGAATATAAATCATACAGCCATATCTACGGCATTACCTTTTATTAAAAACTTTTTAAAATCGGCTAACATAAGTTATAAATTAATTATTAAAATGTAGCTTTATATTAATTATTTTTTAGTTATTTTCAAGTATTTCATTGCTTTATAAATAATTAATTCTTTACTTTTTATAAGTTTTTTTTTATAATATATTTATTAATTTATAAATCATATAATTATGAAAAAAATAATATTAGTACTAGTTTTTTTCTCATTTTTAAAACTAGATGCTTTCGCAACGGATGCATGTGATAGGCTAGTTCCTCAACAGGCTAATTTCGTGTGAAAAGTGATTTTAAATTCAAATTTGAGAGATTATCCTTGTATTAGTAAATCAAATGTTTTATGAGTATCTAAGTTATGAGATAATTATGAAATTATTTCAAAAGTAGATGGTTGGTATCAGGTAAAATTAAATAATTGAGAAATATATCGGATTTGGGAAAAGGCAATTACTAAAACAGATGAAGTTTTTATTGAAAAATCTAATTATGAACTAAGCTCAAAAGATAAAAGATTAGTAAGCAGTTTTGTTTATAAGGTAAACAAAATAGTACAAAGTAAATGAATAAGCTATAAGCATCTTATAATAGAAAGGATTTGAGAAATATTGGGGAAAGGAAATTATTCTCTTAGATTGACTAATATACTACAAGAAATACAAAATAGAGTTTCTAATATAGAACTAGACCTAGAAATAGAAGATGAAGAGGATATTTCGCAAGTAGAGAATCAAAATTTAGAAAATATAGATATTAATAAAGTAAGAAAAGCTTGGTTATCTTGGTATAATTGAGCAAGAAGAGACCTATGAAAGGAAAATTATACTTATGATTCTAGACTCGATGCAACTGCATTAGAATGGTCACAAATAAGTAATTCTAGATGAGATATAACACATAAAAGAAATACTTGAGATTCGTATTATGATTATAATATTATTACTTCTTGGTTCAAAGATAGGTGAGTAGTTTGTGAAAATATTTATAGAGTAACCCATAGTGAGAATATAGGATGGTGAACTTATTCTTGTAATGATTGAGAGTGTACAGATGAATTAATAGATGCTATTAAATCAACTTTTAACTTTTATATGTGAGAAAAAAATACATCATATACAGCTCATTATGATAGTATTATAAATTCATATTTTACAAAAATATGATTGTGAATAGATATAGAAGAAAATTCTAAATGATATTTTCAATATTATTTAACTGTTCATTATTGTACCGAATTACTTTAAAATTATTGACATATAGATAACTTGTATTAATATTATTTAAATAATTACTAAATAATATTGTATGCCCTTAGATGAATGATGAGCTTTTGAGAGAAATATGGAAAAAATTAAGAATAATTTGATGGTAGATTTTCCTGATATGGAAGATAAAGTATTAAAACAGCATTTAGTTTTTGTTGAGTTACTTGAGGGGTATGAGAAGGATACAATATATGGAATAGAGGATTTTTTAGATAATAAGTGATATGTTTTAGAATGAATAAAATTAAATAATACAGATGAATATAATTTAAACAAAGAACAAATAAAAAAAGTAAAGAGTTGAGAATTCTATTTATGAATAAAAATATTTTTAAAAGATGATTCTACTGATACATATATAATCTTAGCTACTAAAAAAGATAAATTTTGATTTGGTAAAATATGAGATTTTTTCAAGGATAGTATTACATCGGCATTAAATAAAACACATACTCAATGAAATTAGTATGTGTTTTTTTGATAAAACAATAATATATATTATAATATATGTATGAAAAATAAAAAAACTACTACATTTTTGCCTGAAGAATTAAAAAGTCTTTCTGAAAAAGAATTACTTAGTTTTTATGATAATCCAAGAAATATACCAGTAAATGATTGTAGAAATGAAGAATGGGAAAATAGTGAAGCAGATTTTCCAGAACATTGTTTAGTTTTTTTAACACATGGTTCTTTTGCTGTTAATGAACAAATAAGGAGAATTACAGATTTAACAAAAACACAATTTTTAAGATTAATAAGAAATTATTCAGATTTTTGAACTCGTAAAATGACTAAAAAATCGGGTATTCCAGACGATAATGTTTTATGTTTTCCATGATCGAGAGCAATATGAGACCCAAATAGAGAGTATAAAAATGAAGAGGAAGATTTAGAATTAGATCAATGAAAAAAATATATAAGAGATCATGATTTTAATGAACAAGTTATTATAAAAAAGCCATGACAGTTTAGGGATACATGAAAAAGTAAAACTGAATTATATCATTCAGTGATATCTAGTAAATTGGAACTAGCTGAGCTTCTTAGAGGCTGATCTATTTGAATAGATATACATGATACATGAGTAAATTTAATGAATGTTGATCCAGAATTGGATACAATTAAAGAAGAATGATTCCCGGATATGATTATTTGAACTAAAGATTGAGAATCATGTAACCCTGAAATTCTTGATTTTTTTGTAGAAAGATTAAACCATTATCTTTGATTAAAAATATATACAAATAAGCTTTATAAATGATGATATGTTACTACTAGACATTGAAAAGAGTATAGGGAAGAGTTAAATGATTGAGATTGACTTAAAAAATCAAAGAGAAATCTCATACAGGTAGAATTAGGACGTTATTTATATATGAAAGAATCTACTCAAGAAGTTGATTGGGAAAGAATGGAAATAATATGAGAATGAATCAAGAGAGCAATTACAGATTTGTGACTAGAGTTTTGAAAAGAATATTTTGAAAAATTAAATAGATAAAAAAGCTCTGCTATAAGCAGTGCTTTTTTATTTTGTAGAGTGTCCTTTCACACTCCATATGTGCTTTTATATTTGAGTATTGCCCGTTGTAATATTGGGTTAGCCAATTCTTCTACTCTATCAAATAGATTGATAAGAGTTTGTAGATTCGCAGCAGAGAATACTTCTATACCATACTCTTCTTCATATCTTTGTACAGCTGACATAGACATGCTACCATCAGAGGCTACTTCTTGTCTATCAAAAGCAATTGTAACAGCTTTTACAGTAGCTCCAGATTTTTCAACAAGTTTATGTGCATCAATGACCGATTTTCCACTTGTCATTACATCATCTATTAGTAGTAGTTTGAGCCCATCTACATCTCCTCCTACAATTTGACCTTTCTCACCGTGGTCTTTCTCTTCCTTTCTATCGAAGAAAAATTTTACATTAGTACCCATTTGCATTGCGAGGCCAGCTGATAAGGTAATACCTTTATAAGCTGGACCAAATATTCCATCAAATTTAATATCGTTAGGTACAGCTGAATTGTATGCTTTAATTAATTGCAACATAGATTCACCGGTATTAAACAATCCAGAATTAAAGAAAAAAGGTGACATTCTACCACTCTTTAATTCAATTCCTGAATTTTGATCTAGTTTTAATGCTCCTATTGAAAGGGCATATATTACTAGTCTTTCATCTGATGTTAAACAGTTATTCATTTTGTAACTCCTACTTTGTAGTTTAATGGAAAGTTGTATATTTATAATATTTTTTTTAAAGAAGTCAATTAATATTATATATTGACTTATTAATTATATTATTTATAATAATTTCACTTTATTTCTAGTATAATTCAAAAAACTATGGAATACAGATCTTTAACATAAATTGAAAAATATATAGGAGTCATTTAAAATGAGTAGGCAAATATCTCCATCAACTATTGTTGGATTAATAATTGCTTTTTTTCTTATAGGTCCAAGTATTTGGCTTATGAGTGAACCGGGAGTATTGAAAAAGATGCTGATTATAGTTGGCTATAATCCAGGTTTTTGGGTAGCTGTTTTTTTAGCAGTGGCTTTTGGTTTATACAGAAAAGTAACAAATCCACTTAAATTTAAGTGGTCTGAAGTTCCAATTCAAATTGTAACTGTGTTATTGGGAACATTTCTGATTTATAGTGTTTTGTTTTATTCTACTACAGAATTAGCTGATACTGAATTATGGAATGGTAAGGTTACACAGGCTGAGTTTTTAGAGGAATGGAATGAAGAAGTAACATGGGAAGAATGTGATACTGAAGGTAAAAATTGTCAGGAATATTCGAGGATAGATCACCATCCTGCAAAATGGTATATTCATACAAATAATGTAGAAAACAAATCTATTTCTAAAAGTGTGTATGCTAATTATGTAGAATATTATGGTGCAGAAAGACATGAAAATTTGTATCATTCTGGTCAGGTTAGTATTGGTGATGGTGATCGTTATTACGTTAATTATCCTGGTCGTATTAAGCCGATTTGGACAGCTATTGAACATCAGTTTGTAAATATATTTGCAGCATCACAATCTATTAAATTACGTAAAGGTTCTGCTGAAAAGTTTCAAAAGTATTTGCGTCCTTATCCTATAATACATGGTGGTAAATTTGGTCCTATTGAAGTTGATCGAGTCGTTTTAGGGGGAGCTACTCTTCCGGAAGAATGGATTCGTTCAGTTGATAGAGGATTAGATGAAGCTCTGACAGTTTTAGGTAAAAAGAAGCAGGTTAATGTACTGACTTACATGGTAAATACTAGTGATCAATCATTTTTGCATGCTCTGGAGGAACATTGGGTTTACGGTAAAAAGAATGATGTAATTGTTATTATTGGCACATCATCATTTCCAAAAATTGATTGGGTAGCTGTGATAGCGTGGACAGATGTTGAGCTTTTTAAAACTAATCTTCGTAAAGAAGTTATGGATTTAAAAGATTTATCTGATCCTAGTAAGTTAGTTGAAACAATTGTAAAACGTGTAGCTCTACCGCCAGAGATGGGGGGCTTTCTTAGAAAACCGATGGAGGAATATCAATACCTTATCTCTGACATTAGTTTGTCCTGGTGGGCAAATTTACTAATATTCTTAGTTCTTGGTCTGCTATCGTGGGCTATTGACTGGGCGTTAATTAATAATACAATCCGAATCTGGAGAAGATAAAAATGAAAGAAGCAAATAAGTTTAAAGAAAACAAGGGTAAAATTATTGCAGCGGTAATTGCTGTAGTTGTTCTTATCTGGGGAGTTTCTATTGATAATCAAATGAAAAGATTTGAAAATAGAATTGGTGCTATAGATTTGGACATGCAAAGTGTTCATGCATCTATTTTTCAGCAAATGAAACAACAAGGAGTTGCTGTAAATAAATATGGAAGCATGGTTATTGAAGCACTAGAAGCCACTTTCGGAGAAAATGGATCACAAGCTGCATTTCAATGGCTTCAAAACCAAGGAACTATTCCTCCATCTGTGATGGATAAGTTAGGTTCTGCGATTGAAGCTGGTTATAATCGTTTTGATGCTGTACAGAGGACAAAAATAGATACTGTGCGTTCATATCAAGACTTTGCTGTTACTTTTCCAAAGAACATAGTTGCATCTGTTAGGGGCTATCCTACTAAATCGTGGGATGAACTCTACAAGATTGTAACTTCTGCTCAAACAAAGGCTGATTTTGCTTCTGGTGAATTGAGTGATCCTGGTATCTTTGAGTAAATTTAATATTTATTAAGATATTTTTTCAATTTAAAATTTTAACCCGTATTTATGCGGGTTTTTTTTATTGTTTTTTTAAAAACAATTGTAGAATTATTATAAATTAATACTATATATAGTATTAATTTATAATTTAGTTTTTATGTTAAAAAATATATACAAGGAGGATTTTAGTTTTTGAGAAATTTATTCTGCATCTGTAGATTTATTTTCTAAAAATTTTAAGAATATATTGTTGATTACATTAATTATTTATATTCCTATTAATGTTATCCTGTATTTTGCATCAGAAGCACTTTTAAGTTCTCCAGAGGTTTCATTTGGTGATTATGTAAATTTTATGAAGATTGCAGGGTGGTTAGAACAATTGATTTGAGTAATTGCTTCTATATTTGTAATTTTTACTGTAAAAGAGTCTTTGGATAATAGTGAAAAAACTTTTTGAGAAATATTGAAATTATCATTTAGTAAGTGGTGAAGTGCGATATGAGCTAATATATTGTACTCAATATGAGTATGATTATTACTATTATTATTAATTATACCTTGATTAATATTTGCTGTTTATTGGATATTTTTTATTTATGTTATTGTATTAAAAGATATCAGTGCTACCAAGTCATTTGAATATTCAAAAAAAATGGTTAAATGAAGATGGTGGGAAATATTTGGATACTGATGTTTTTCATTCTTTTGAGTTTTGGCATTTTGATTTTTGATGTGATTTACTCCATATTTAGATAATATATTTGTTGATGTAACTACAAGTATAGCAATTGATTTAGTATACTTATTTATGGTTATAATCTTTACACTTAAATTTATTAATATAGATAAAAATATTGTAGAGGAATGAGAAGATAAAAAGCTAGAAAATAAAAAAGAAATTATGAGTAATGTGGAGTTATAATTAACTAAAATACAGATTATTGACAATACTTAATATATTACTATAATATATTAAGTATTTTTTAAAAATAATTTAAAATATAAATTATGAATAAATTGGAATTAAAGGGAAAATATATTAATAAATTTCAATCAAGAATTGATATAAAATCAAATAAAAATTCAGAAAAATATAACAGAGATTATGTCATTGAATTATACCTTAGATATATGCAAAAGGTTAAACAGAATGTAGATGAACAATTATGAAATAAGCAAAATAATATTTCGCCAATGTGAGTAATTAATCTTTTGGATAAACATTTTAAAAAATCATATAAATTAAAGTGAGTATCTATTTCTTATAAAACTTATAGAGATATTTTAATGAACATTTCATCAATAAATCAATCATATAATACAGAGGACTGACAAATTCGCTGGCTAGTGGATAATGATATTGATGTTAATTTATGATCATTTCATAATATTCTTCCGCTTGAAATTATAAAAAAGATGACTAAGTGGCATGTAATGCATTTTCCTTTGCAACTGGCAATAGAAATGAGGTGAAAAATAGAATCAATAGACGAATCATACAATACAGAGGATGGACAAATACGTTGGTTACAAGATAATCATTATGAGGTAAATTTAGGAAATTTTTATACTATAGTCCCAAAAAGTATAAAGCTTAAAATGAATAATTGGTATGCAATGAGTCATCCATTTAAACAAACAATTGAATTGAGGGAAAAGTTGGAAACAATAGATGAATCATATAACACTGATGATGGCCAAATACGTTGGCTGCAAGATAATAAATTAAATATAAATTTAGGAAGTTTTTTTAGTATAGTTCCCAAAAATATAAAAGAAAAAATGTATATGTGGTTTAAAATGGATTTACCATTAAAAAATGCTATCACTATAAGGAATAAACTAGAAAATATAGATGAGTCTTATAATACAGAAGACTGACAAATACGTTGGTTAGAGGATAATAATATAGATATGCATTTATGAAGTTTTCTAACTATTGTTCAGCAAAAAATAAAGCAAAAAATGACAAAGTGGCAAAAGATGGATTTAGCTTTACAGACTACAATTGAAATAAGAAAAAAATTAAAATGCATAGATGAATCATATAACACAGAAGACTGACAAATTCGCTGGTTACAAGATAATGATTATAATATAAATTTATGAAAATTTTATACTATATTGCCAGATAAACTAATATCAGAAATGACAAACTGGCATTTTATGAGGCTGGACTTATCTTTAACTATTGAAATAAGAGAAAAATTAGAATGAATAGATGAATCATATAATACAGAAGACTGACAAATTCGCTGGTTACAAGATAATGATTATGATATACATTTATGAAAATTTTATAGTATTCTATCAAATGAGTTAAAAGAAAAAATGAGTACTTGGACTAATATGATTGGACCATTAATTCTCAGTGAAGAAATAAGGAAAAAATTAGAAAAAATAGATGAATCATATAATACTGAAGATGGTCAAATTCGTTGGTTAGAAGATAATAATTATAATATGAACTTGAAAAATTTTTATACTATAATTCCAGCTATTATAAAAGAAAAAATGACAAATTGGAGAAAAATAAGTCTTAATTTTCGACTTTGTGTAAGATTAAGAGAGAAATTAGAAAAAATAGATGAATCATATAATACGGAAGATGGTCAAATACGTTGGCTTGAAGATAATAACTATAATATACACTTATGAGGTTTTTATTCTATTCAATCAGAAGAATTGAAGGCAAAAATGTCATCATGGACTTTTATGAATATGCCATTAAAAAAGTCTATGATTTTAATAAAAAAATTAGAAAAAATAGATGAATCATATAATACAGAGGATGGTCAAATACGTTGGTTACAAGATAATTGATATAAAACAGATTTATGAAACTTTTTTACTATTATACCATCTATAATTAAATCAAGAATGACTAATTGGAAACAAATACTTTGATCACTTAGTCTTGCTGTTGAATTGAGGTCTAAATTAAGTGAAATGGATCAATCGTATAATACTAGACATGGACATATCCAATGGATGTATGATAATTGAGTTGATATAAATATGAGAACATTTAATAGTATTGTTCCAAAAAAAGTAAAAAAAGAAATGCAAGAGTGGGAATTTAATAATTCTCCATTTAATCAAGCATTAGAATTATTAAAAAATGTTGCATAGTTATCTTGACAAATAATAATTAATCTTTATACTTTAATTGTTATTTTTAATTGAAATTAATTCCTATAGGAGGTAAAGATGCTCAGATTAAAAAACGACACTGATGTTATTCTAACTGCCATACCATGGCATATCATGGGTAATTATATTGGGGAAGAGATTCCTTTTAAGCCTGGTGAGTTTATTGAAATTGGTGAATTTAAGGGAGAAAACTCTAAAGTTAATGCCTTATTTTCTATTTACGAGGGACCTATTACCTTTCATGAAGATGAGGGAATGGAAAACTCAAACCTTATTTTTATTCAAAGAGGTGCTCATAACACAACGATAGGAACAATGGTATCTGGAATTACAGTCAGAGCTGGTCATTAATTACTGCTTCTGGAATAATACATAAAAAAGCCTCTTTTTAAGAGGCTTTTAGTTTTTATTTAATTCAATTAGCTATGAATTCTTTTAACTCATCGTATTCATCTCTAATATTTTCATCATAATCCCAGTGAAAATTTATTTTATCATTCTCTGATCTAGGAACTAGGTGCATATGATAGTGAAATACCTCTTGTCATGCATCTTTTCAATTTGATTGAATAATATTTATATTTTCTATTCAAAGGTTTTCTTTATAAAATATAGATATTTTTTTAGAGAGAGATGATATTTTAGATAAGATGTCATCAGGAATCTCAAAGATATTAGCATAATGTTTGTTTGGAACAATCATTACATGTCATTTTGAAGCAGGGAAATAGTCAAAAAAAGCACTAATATATTCATCTTGATATATCATCCAACTACTAGCTTTTTTAGTTACAATATCACAAAAAATACATTCCATATTCTTTAAATTATTATATAAAATTATTTATTTTTTTTCTCTAGCATTGTTCTAACATATAGTCATTGAACTTGCTCACGAGCCCAATCAGTTTTTCTCAAAAATTTAAGACTAGATTTAATTGTTGGGTTTACTAAAAAACAGTTAATTCTAACTAATTTACTTAATTCTTTAAATCAATATTCTTCTACTAGAGTTTCTAGTATCATAACCAAAGTAACTCCATGCAGTATATCATCATTTCTATTCATATATTTTAAGTGTTAGCTGTATTATTTAGTATTATATATATTATACGGACATAATGAAATTTATTAAATTTACTTTTGAATAGTAGGTATCTTGGATTATATATTGACAATTGTATTTTTTATTATATTATTAAGATAATCTGTATATGTATATAGATTCAAAAACCAAATAGGAGTAATGTAATGAGTAGTAGTGATGAAGATATGGTACTAGCTTTTTTAAAAATCTTAACAGGGCGTTCTGGTCTGTCTTCTGATATTTTTTTCAGAAAGTTCTTTGATGAAATGAGATTTAAACAACCTGACTCAAGGACTAGTTTACAGAAAACTGAAAACTCGGCTATTGATGCAGGGTTAGTTTCACTTGATATGGAAGATTTAAGAATAAATCTTGATGCTGAAAAAAAACGTGCTGAACTTTTTCGACAATCTAAAAGAAAGCTTCATAGAGACCTGCTATCCATAAAGCGTCGTAATCTTGAATTAGAGACGCAACTTACAAGGGTGCTGAATGAAAAAAGTGATGTTGAGGATAGATTTGCTTTACTGGCTGATCAGTATCAGGAAATATCTACATTAGTTACGGGTATCTACAAACGTGTAGATATACTTAAACTTTCAGGTAAAGTATCTGAGCAAACGAAAAAACCGGAACTTCAATCGGAAATGCGGGAAATCCAAAAACTGATTAATGCATTTGATAATAAGAAATAATTTATCGCAGTTTATCTAAATAAATTGTTCTGATAATATTTACAATCTCATTGGATATGAGATGAAAAAACGGTTTATTAAAACCGTTTTTTTGATGTTTAATTAATAAATAATTATTGACTTTTATTGTTAATATACATATATTGTAATTGTCTTTTCTTGATTATATAAATTATTGGAGGTATTAATAATGAAAAGAAATCTTACAGATGCACGTATTTTTATTGCTGCACTTGACCTGTCAGACTATATAGAAAAAGCTAAAAAGCTTTATCCTGATATTAACCTTGAAGTTGCTGAAGCTGAATATCGTCACCATTTATTGTTGTGTTCTATTAATAAAATAATTTTAGGTGATGATTTTATTGTACCAACAAAGAATGCAGACCCAATTTGGCATCAGCATATTCTTGATACCCATAACTATACAAATTTTTGTAGAGAATTATTAGGTAGATATTTGCATCATGATCCAAATTTGATAGAAGGATCTGATGCATTTAATAGAGCTGTTGAACATACTCGTACAATTCATCAGTCTAGTACTGTAACTGATAGTTTTGTTTTAACTATGTATTCTACTATAATTGCAGATGCAGATGTTGATTCTTCTCAAACTGATGTTACTGCAGGAGAGGCATCTGTATCTAGTATTGCTAGTGATGCTGTTAGTTGTGGTGCGGGGTGTGGCGGTGCAGGATGTGGTGGTGGATAGTCTTTGCCATTTGTAATATTAAAAATCAGGGACAGAATAGTCCTTGATTTTTTTAAATAGTATATTGACAAATAGATTAATCTTTGTATATTATAGTTCGCAAAAATAAAAATAGAGAGAGTAATGACATGTCTAATAAACAAAAAGATTATGAAAAAAATTTTAAAGAAAGATTCAAAAGAGATTTAAGGATAGTTCGGGAAAATGAAGAAAAGAGGACCTTAAAACTTGTATTAAAATTGATACGTCTTTACCACAAGTTTTCACAAACTGATATTGCTATCGGAATGAACGTTTCAAAATCAAGTATTTCTGAAGCTGAATCCGAAATAAGTCAAAAGGATGTAAGTCTAAATCTGTTAAATAAATATTCTATTTATTTTAATATAGCTCTTTCTAATATTTTTTATTTACGTGAATGTGTGATTGCGGGGAAAGAATTACCACTTCCTTCAGAGGTTCATAAAGAACTTCTTGAATGGGCTATGGAATAGATATTTATTATAATATCGGTCTGATTAATAAGTTTAGCAAATAGGTGCTAGACTTTTTTATTGTTTAGACTTATTCCATGATTACTTTCCAACTATTGTTTTGTTTTATTACTTTATGATTATATTCATCCCATCATTCATGTCCTTCATCATAATCATATTCCTTTACTTTTATATATGTAGTATTTTCATCAATGATATCAAGAGATATTATTTCATATTTATATTCTCAATGAGGATGAGATTTACTACATTCCTCAGTTAGTAGTTTTTTTATAGCTTCATGACTTGTATCTATTTGCTCTGCTCATTCCATTGAATTAAGAGTTGTTATGAGATTTCAGTATATTTCAATTATATTACTATATTCTTCCATTTTTTCTATATCACATATAGCAGTTGCTTCATAAAGTAACTCAAGGGTTTCTTTTGCATTTTTTGTTCATTCATTGTTTTTTACTACATTTTCAACTGATTCTTCATTTTTTACATTATCATCTATAATTAGGTAAGATTCATATGGATTTGGTATTGGATCATCTTCTAGCTCATCAATACAAGCTGTTACTAGGAATACAGATATTGTTATTATGATAAGGCTTAAATTAAATTTGTTCATAAAAAATATTTTAAATATTAAAGGCTGTTTTATATTTTATATGTAAATATATTTATAGCAAAATTTTTCTTGATAAAAAAACAACCTTAGAGAATCAAAGTTCTAGGGTTGAGTTGTGTATCGCGAATGGTATCTCCGATAGGAATCGAACCTACGCAAACCAAGGTTCGCAGCCTTGTGCTCTTCCACTGAGCTACGGAGACTTATTAAGTATGAATATTGTACTAATATATAATATATTACAACATTTTTTAAAATTATGTTATAATATATTTGCTATGTATATAATTTGAACGGAGGTATATTATGACACATTTCGATGATGTTATCGAAACTTCAAATCGTACTAGAAAAAGAGTAAGAGTTCCAGGTTTACAAGGTGCTTCTGACAGAATCATTTATGTGAATGGGAATTGCTCAGAATATAAATTGGGCAGTAGGAACAACTTTATCTATAATCGTAAGAGCGGAGCTGAAGTTTCGAGACTCTCATTGAAGGAATTTGCTAAAAATTTCCTTTGATGCATTTGGAAGAACTGGTATTATTACCAGTTCTTTTGCTTTTTAAATTAATATTAGAAGTATTAATTATTTGACATAATTATAATTAATTGTATAATATCTATGTTCCAATGTTGGAACTAATTCAATCCAAATAGGTGGTGTTTTATGAATAAAGGTATTTTACTTGCTATCCTTGCAGCTTTATCTTCTCAAATTGTTAGTGCAGATGAGGTATTTCCTTGTGTTACTGAAGATACAATGTTGAGACAAATTGCTTTATTGCAGGAGATACGTGATCAGAATGCGCTTATGCTTAATTTGAAGCAAGCGTCTAATGGTATAGCTAAAATGTATAAAAATTCTGTACATTCTAGCGAGCTAGATCCACTAGATGAACTAGATAAAAAGGTGATGCAAGATACTCCTGTACCTAGTTATAGACCTGATTTTGAGGGATTAGCTGATAGAATTAATGGTTTTAAAGGATTGACCAAGGATTAATAGGTTGTAAATGGAAAGAGGAAAATGACTGCTCAACTAATTATAAGTTGGGCTTTTTTTTATGTAATTTTTTATAAAAATTGTTTGTATTTATTTACCAGTTCTTTTGCTTTTTATATATTCTAAATATAATAACTAAAACTAATAATAGAATAATAAATATATGCAACAAAAACATTCAATAAAAGAAAATATAATCAAATATGATAGATCAACTTTGGATAAATCAATAGACGAAATAATCAATGCTAGATTCGAGAATTGAGAATTTCAAATTGAATCTTCTATAGATGATTTACATGATCCATATTTATTAAAAGATATGGATAAAGCTGTAGAAAGAATTAAAAAAGCTAAAGAAAATGATGAAAGAGTTTTTATATTTGGTGATTATGATGTGGATGGGGTTACTTCTACATCTATTTTGATGCATTTTTTCAAAACAATATGATTAGAAATCAGTTATAGATTACCTCATAGAGTAAAAGATGGTTATTGATTAAAGAAATATTTTGTAGATGAAGCAAAAGAGCTTTGAGTGGCTTTAATTATTACTGTTGATTGTGGTACTCGTGATATAGATGTTATAAAACATGCTAAGAGTGTATGAGTAGATATAATAGTAACAGATCATCATGCAGTTCCTGAAATAATTCCTGAAGAAGCAATAGCAATTATTAATCCTAAAAGACCAGATTGTGATTATTATTATAAAAATTTAGCCTGAGCTTGAGTAGCCTTTAAGCTAATGTCAGCATTGGCTTATGAGTATTTTTCAGATAAAGAAGCAGAGAAATATATAACAGAGTCGATTGATATTGCAGCTATTTGAACGGTGGCTGATTGTATGAGACTGACTTGAGAAAATAGAATTATTGTACAGGAAGGATTAAAACAAATTAAAAAATCTAGAAGTAAATGAATTAAGAAACTTATAGAGGATAAAATGAATGAAGACCTAGATGCAGATTTATTTGGTTTTACTATTTGACCAAGACTTAATGCAGCAGGTAGAATGGATAGTCCATACAAAGCTGTTAATTTGATATTAAATAATTGAGATACACTAAATAAAACAATAGCAGAAATAGAACAACTAAATGAACAAAGAAAATATCTAACAAAAGAGTTTGTTAATGATGCTATGAATAAAATAAACAAGGATGATAATCTTATTTTTTATATTTCACCAGCAATAGAGCATGGTATTATTTGAATTGTAGCTTGAAGAATCACAGAACAGTTTTACAAGCCTTGTATTTGTATGAAGGATGAATGAGATAAACTTGTAGCTAGTTGTAGAAGTCCTGCATTTTACTCTATTATCAAATTACTTGATAAATTTAAGGATTATTTTATTTGATATTGATGACATAAACAAGCAGCAGGATTTAGTATTTCAAAAGAAAAGTTTTCAGAATTTAGATCAAAAATAGTTGCAGAAATAAATAAAGAGGATTTTTCTAAATATAAAAAAGAAATAGTAGTTGATAAATTGATAAAATTAGAAGAATTATGATTTAGTTTTTTATCTCATGTTAATAAATATAAACCATTTTGAATAGGGAATACTAAACCAGTTTTTATGGTCGAAAATCTAGATTATGAAAAATTAGAATTTTTATGAAAAGGAAGAGATCATCTTAGGTTTACTACTAAGCATTGATTTAAAATATTTGCTTTTTATATGTGAGATTTTTATGAAAAGATAAAAATATGAGTTAGAAACTGAAAAAGAATAAGTTTGATATTTGATGTTTCAGAAGATTCATGGATGTGAAAGAAAAATTTGATGTTAAAAGTTGTAGATTTAATTTTAGAATAAAAAATTGCCCCTCACGGGGCTTTTGTAGAAGACTTTAATGGCTTTTGTATCCTAATAATAGGGTTACGTAGTATTAAAGCTCCTAGAAAAATTGTTATAGCTAAACAAGGAAAGAACGATACTGTATCAATCACTAAAAATCCTGCAAACATAACAATGAAAAATAATATTATTTCTATTATAAGGATCATTAACATGATATACTCCTTTAAGAAAAACTATTTATTAGTAATTATATAATATATAATAATTTTAATATGTAAATATATTTTTTGACTTAAGCTTATTTTTCTTTATAAATAAGCTATTAAAATGTTCTTTAAAATAATAATAAATAAAAAAGTGGAATAGTTTTTGGGGCAAGATTTTTATCTTGTTTTTAATAAATTAAACACTATTTTTATTAATAGAGAAAAATAGAGGAATTATAAATGAGTGATGATATCGATTTTACAGGAACACGTGGTTCTACTTTGGGTTTTAAGCCTAGAAGTTTTTCTAAAGTATTTTTAGACCCAGCGGCGCCTTTTGGTGGAATATATTCTCCAGAAGTATTACCTTGTCTCGATCCAGATTTTTTGGAAAATTGTCTTGATAAGTCTTATAAATTTGTAGCAAATGGAGTATTAAAATCTTTTGGTATTGATCTTTCTTTAGCTACGATTAGAGATGCTTTATCTACATATGATTCTTTTGATAATCCAAAAAATCCAGTACCAGTAGTTGAAGTAGGAAATGTACATGTTGCTGAATTATTTCATGGCCCTACACGGGCTTTTAAAGACTTGGCTCTTGCTCCATTTACGAAAACTACAAGTTTACTGGCTCAAGAGCTTCAAAAGATTTATCTTATAATGGTCGCTACTAGTGGTGATACTGGACCAGCTCTACTTAATGGATTAGCAGGAAAAGCGAATACATTTGGAGTTTGTTTGTATCCTGATGGAAAAACAAGTGTTGTACAGAAGTTGCAAATGATAACTGCGGAAGCTCCTAATTTAAGAGTTATAGGTGTAAGAGGCAATTTCGATGATGCACAGAATGAGTTAAAACGACTTCTGGCTTCTAGTGAGTTTAGAGCTGAATTAGCCGATAGAGGTATTGAATTATCTGCAGCTAATTCGGTTAATTTCGGAAGAATTATTTTTCAAATTGTATATCATATATGGACTTATTTGGAACTTGTTAGAAAGGGAACTGTTATGTTAGGTGTGCATATTAATCTATTTGTACCTAGTGGCAATTTTGGGAATGGCTTGGCAGCATACTTTGCAAAGAAAATGGGATTACCTATAAATAAGATAATTCTATCTTCTAATGCAAATAATGTACTTACAGAGTTTATACAACGTGGAGTTTATGACCTGAGAACTAGAAGGATGATAGAAACTAGTTCACCAGCGATGGATATTCTTCTCTCTTCTAACATCGAGAGACTTTTGTTTGATCTATATGGATCGGCTAGGACTAAGGATCTTATGCATGAACTGAAGCATAGAAAGATGTTTGTGCTTAGTGATAATGAACTGAAACTAATTCATGAGCATTTTGATGCTGGTTATGCTACAGATAAGCAGGTTGATAACATGATATTGGATGTATTTCAAAAGCTTAACTATGTGATAGATCCACATACAGCTACCGCATTTTGTGTCAGATCACAATTTCTGGATTATGCTTATCCAGTCATATATGCAACGGCTGAGTGGACTAAGTTCTCGTCAGTTATGGCTAGAGTTCATGAATGTGCAGATGATTTAGATGTGATTGCTGAAAAAATGGGTGTTACTGTTCCTAAGGCAATTAAAAAATTGTTTAGATTACCTATTAGGCATAAGGTGGTAGCCGAAGTAAGTGAGGTAGCAGATATTATTTTGGATTTTATTGATTCATCTCTTTCTCATTAATATTAACAGCAGCTGGGATAAACCCAGCTGCACAACTATTATACTTTTTTGTTTATTATTATACGAAATTAAAAAAAACGGCGAAAGCCGTTTTTTTAATTTCGAAATGAATTTACTTGTAAGCAATAGACCATGCGGAAATATTACTACTTATTTGTCTTCTTGTTAAAGTTATTTTTTTCCCTAAATATATTCTATTTTCTCTTTTCTTGTTTTTTAAGGAAACTTTTACCTTAAGTATCTGCTTTAATGTATTTTTATCTGTATTTTTATATAATGGTTCTAATACTATAGCTTCCACTATATGCGTATATCCAGAAGAGAATCCTGTATGTAAAAGTAACTTTTCTTCTTCATTCTCCACTATAGTGAATTTGTCTAAATATTTTAATTCAGATGGGCTGGTACTTATTATTACATCATTTTTATTCATTTCTAATCCTTTTTTAGTTTTTTGTTTTTGTTTATGAGAAGTTTGCTGATTTATTATATATAAAAAATATGTATTGTAAAATCTATCTTTTATTGTATTATATATTTATATATATTTTTACACTTTTTATGGAAATATCACAAAAAATAATTGATTATTCAATCTGGTATTACTTAAAGTATTATCCATCTCCTAAAAAACTTGAATTAAAGCTTAGAATGAAGTTTTGACCAGAGTCAGAAAATTGAAAAAAATATTGATGAATATCGAGTGAAGAAATTAATTATATTATAAATGAAAAATTAAAAAATATAATATTAGAAGAAGATGTAATAGAATCAAAGATAAGGAATTATAAAAATAAATGAAAAAGTAAATTATATATTAAACAAAAATTATTTGAAAGACAGGAAAAAAAAGATTTAATAGATATGTATTTAGAAGAAGCTTTTGTTGATTGAGAAATTGAACAAATCAAAAAAGAGTTTGAAAAAATCAAAACTTGATATAATAGAAACAAGTTAATAGAAAAACTTATGAGAAAAGGGTTTTATTACTCAGATATTTTGATGGTAATAGATTCTGAAACTCTATAATACTAAAGATTTAATAACTAATATTATAATTACATGTCTCAAAAAATTACTTGTCCAAATTGTAAAACGGAAATTGATTTAGATAAACTAGGAGAAGAAAGATATAAACATATGCTTGAAGATCAAGAAAAAAAGCTAGAAGAGATGAGAGAAAAAGATAAAGAAGAAATGAGAAAAAAAGCTCTTGTTTGGGCAGAAGAAAAAGCTAGAGAACAAGCAAAAAAAGATGCTGTAGAAATGGATGATTTAAAAGCTAGATTAAAAGAACAAGAAAAATCTTGAGAAGAGATGAAAAAAAATGAACTTGAAATGAGAAAAAAAGCAAGAGAATTAGAGGAAAAGGAAAAAAATTGGGAATTAGATATGGCTAGAAAAATGGACACAGAAAAGAAAAAGATGGAGGAACAAATGTCAAAAAATCAAGAACAAGCAATAGATACTAGAATGAAGGAAATACAAGAAGAAAATAGGAAAAAAGAGCTAGAAATGATGAAACAACAAGAGCAAATGAAAAAAACTATTGATGATTTGAAGAGAAAAGCTGAACAGTGAAGTCAGCAAATTCAATGAGATATACAGGAGGATGATTTAAAAAATGCTATTATTCAAGCTTTTCCAATAGATAGTGTTGAGGATGTACCAACAGGGATAAAATGAGCTGATTTGATTCAAACTGTTAATAATAGTTTAGGTCAAAATGCATGAGTAATTGTTTGGGAATCAAAAAATACAAAATCATTTGAAAGTAAATGGTTGATGAAATTAAAAGAAGATAAATTAAAGGTAAATTGAAATATTGCTATTTTAGTAACAACGGTTTTACCAAAGGATGTAAAAAACTTTGCTATGATAGATGATGTTATGGTATGTTTACCAGAGTTTATTATTCCAGTAGCTAATATGCTTAGAGACAAGCTTATATCTATTTCTAGAGTGGAAACATCTATGCAATGAAAAGATATTAAAATGGAAATGTTATATAAATATTTATCTAGTGAAGAATTTTCAAGTAAGATAAATATGATGGTGGATGTTTTTTGAAACTTGAAATCAGAAATTGATGCAGAGAGGAGATCTATGGAAAGAAATTGGAAGAGAAGAGAAAAGGATTTAGAAAGAGCTACATTTGCAGTTACATGAATGTATTGAGAATTAGAAAGTCTTATGTGACAAGCTTTACCTTGAGCCGAAAAATTAGAACTAGGTGCTGGTCATGATTTAGAAGATTAAAAAAATATAATGACAAATAATTTATCACTTGATTTTTGAGATACAAGAACTTTATTAAAAGAAAAAATAGTTATTTTGGATGCTATAAAAGATAGGTGATCGATTTTTACTCCAGCTTGATGAATAGTAAAAACAAAAGATGAACTTAATGAATTTATGAGAAAGTTGATTCAAGAAAAACCATTTAAAAAAGCAAGTCATAACAGCTTTGCTTATAGAATAAAACTTGATAATTGATCTATACTAGAATCAAAATCTGATGATGGAGAAGCTGGTGCTGGCAATTGTATACTGAGAGAATTACAAAGAGAAAATTATGTGAATTCAGTTGCTGTAGTTAGTAGGCATTTTGGTTGAGTCCATTTACATGCAGATAGATTTAAGCATATTATAAATGCTACAAAAATGTTATTAAAATAGAAAGTATAAATCTTTGTTTTTTAATAAAAAAGTCCCAGTAAAGGAGGGATTAAAATATAAATAAAAAATTAATGAAAATAACAAAATCATTTAGGAAATCGATATTAATAAAAATAAATACTTCAGGAGAACTGATAGTAAAGGCTCCATATTTTACATCAAAAAAAAGTATTGAGGGCTTTGTGTTAAAGAATAAGGAGTGGATAAATGAAAAAAAAGAAATAATTCTAGAAAGAACAAAAACATTTACTGAATGAGAGAATTTTTTATTTTTATGAGAAGAATATAGATTAAAATTTATTTGAGAATCTAAGAAAAATCAATTTGATTGAAAAAACTTTATTATATGAAAGAAATATAAACATCATGCAGCAGAGGCTTTTTCTAATTTTTATAGGCATGAAGCTAGAAAATATATAGAAAAAAGAATAGAATTTATAGCAGACAAATTTAATTTAAAATTTAAAAAGTTAAAGATAACTAGTGCAAGGACTAGATGGGGAAGTTGTACAAGTGCAAAGAATATTAATTTTTCATATAGATTAATTATGGCTCCAACTGAGACTATTGATTATGTTATAGTTCATGAATTAGCTCATTTAAAGGAGATGAATCATTCAAAGAAATTTTGGACATTAGTTCAAAAAATGATGGATGATTTAGAATTATGAGATTACAAAAAACATAAAAAATGGCTTAATAAAAACTGAGATAAGCTAATTTTTTAAAAATTATTTTTTAACATTTAGTTTACAAGTTTGTTATTTTTTAACATTTTTAATAATTTTTTTATACAATTATGATAAAAATAAATAATCTATTATTAGACGAATTTAGAAATTCTTCTTCAAAAATTTTAGCAGTTACGAAATATTTGGATAATAATGATACAGGAAAAGTAATGCTTGAATTAGAAAATGCTTATCCTGATATACTAGTGTGAGTATGAGAAAATAGAATAGAATCTTTGAAAGAAAAAAATATTGATAGAGAAAAAGTTCATTTTATTTGAAATATTCAATCAAAACAAATAAAAGATATTATCAAGTATTCTTCTGTGATTCATAGTTTAGATAACATTAAGCATTTAAAGAAAATAGAGGATATTGCTTGAAAACAATGAAATTGGGTGCAGGTATTTTTACAGATAAATGTAGATTCTTCTAAGCCTTGATGAATAGATGATAAACAAATTCCTGAATTTTTAAATATTGTTTGAGAAATGGAAAATGTAAGTCTGATTTGATTTTCAGCTATATGAAAATCGGAATGTAGTAAATCAGAAAAAGAAGAAGAATTTGATTTATTAATTAGCTTAAGAAATAAATATTTACAAAATTGATTTGTATCCGCAGGAACTTCTAGAGATTATCAAATTGCAATTGAAAAATGAGTAGATATTGTTAGAGTCGGAACTAAATTATATGAATAATTAATAATAAAAATAATGAAACAACAAGTAGTATTTATAAATTGAGGTGACTCAAAAGAAAATTATAAAGATTTTAATGATTATTTAGAAAAATTTGAGTATAAACCTTTTGAAGAAAAAAAAATAAAATGGAGGCATTCTTTTAAAGAAACTTTGTGAAATAATTTTGAGGTTTTTACTCCTGAAATGCCAAATAGTGATTTTGCAGACTACGAAGAACGGAAAATAATGTTTAAAAAAGTAATTCCTTTTTTAAGTGATAATGTAATGCTAGTATGACATTCTATGTGAGCAACTTTTTTATCTAAGTATCTAAATGAAAATAATTTTCAGTTTAAAATAAAACATATTTTTCTAATAGCATGAGCTTTTAAAAATAGTGAAATGGAGATATTAGGAAATTTTAGTTTTGATAAGAAACTCACAAATCTTAAAAAATATGAAAATATAATTACTCTCTATCATTCAAAAGATGATCCTGTAGTTCCATATTCTGACTTTGAAGATTTCTGAAATATTTTAACAGGTTCAGAACAAAAAATATTTGAAGATAGAGGGCATTTTATAGATGAAACTTTCCCAGAAATATTTGAAGATATAAAAAACATATAATATTATATGTTTTTTATTTTGTCTTGAATAGCTAGAAAAAAATCTTATAGTAGATTTGTAAATAAATAGAGAAATATTATTTTTTAATCTAATTTTTATGTTGAGTACAATTATCAAATTTTTATCAAAATTTTTAACTTTTTTAAAAAATAGAGAAAAGAAAAGTATAAAGGCTAGAAAAGCTTTACTTGAAAATAACTGAACTAATAAAAGAAAGTTTTTTAGTGTAAGTATGATTATGACTATGTTAATATGAGCTCTTATAGCATTTTTAATAACAGTATTTTCTGTTGAAGTATTTGATGATAATCAGTTATTATCTGGATGAATAGCTATAATTGCTAACTTATTCTTATTTTATACTTTGTTTAGAAATTTAAATTGAAAATATTTATTTTTAGTACATCTTCCTTTATATATCTGAATCTTTTCTTTTATTTGAATTTATGATTCTCATTTTTATAGAGAATTTTGAATATTTAGTTTAGTTTTAAATATATTACTAGTTGCCTATCCTTTAATTTATATAATTCAATATTATTTTAAATTATTAAAAATTAAATGTGTTGATAGATTAAAAGATTTTTCTTATCTTTATAATCTAGGTTTTTTCTTTTTTGTTAGTTTAAATGTAATATTAATATCTATATGATTTAATATAGAATTTATTCAGCCTTGGTCGATGGCAGTAATAGAAATATTAGATAATAATTATTTACACTGATTATTAGAAACTCTACTTTATATTATTGTCGTGTTTGTTTTACTTTTGTATTGGGTGTATACTCTTCATTTATATTATGATAATTTATGAACAAAAAGAGTAAATTTACATAAATGAATTTTAATTTTCTTATTAGTATATTGTTTAGGTTTTACTTCAAATGTAGTTAACGAATTTTATGATTATCAAATATCAAGAGCTACTGAAATAATTAATAAAGGTTGAGATAATTATGATACATATAAAGATGCTAGAGTATTATTTCTAGATAAGGCCTTCTTTAGTAGAATAAAAAATGGAAAGAGAATAGATGAAAATTTATTTAATAAAGTATATGATTCAACTATTGCTTCGTATTACTGAGAAAAAGTTTCTGAATATTTGCTTGATAGAAGTAGTTTTGCTACTAATGAATCAAAAATATGAGATTCAGCAGATGTTATTTTGAAGTTAGCTGAGATAGAAAACAATATTTTTAGTTCAGAATGAAAATATGAAACTTCATTACTTGAGACTACTTATAAGTTTCATTTTACTAATGAAACAAATATAAGTCAGGAAGTAATTTTGAATTTTGAAACTCCTAGTAAAACATCAGTTATCTCAGGTTTAAGATTATGAATGGATTTAGAATTAATATGACAAATATCGTCAAGAGGAGCTGCTAGAAAAGTATATGAAGATAGTCTTAGAAGAAATACTGATCCAGCTTTGATTGAAAAAGTATGATTGAATACGTATAGTTTAAAGGTTTTTCCAATTCCTTCTAGAACAGGAAAAACTTGATGAAGACAAGTTGTTGAAGTAAAAATATTAACTCCTATACTATGAGAAGAATTTATATATTCACCAAAATTTTCTATTACAAATCTAAAATTTGATGATAGTTCTAGATTACAGTCAAAAGTTTATAATGATGATGAACTTATAAAAGAAGATATTATAAAATCAAATGAAATAGAAAACTATATTTCTATGGATCATATAATTAAAAGTAATGAATTAAATATAGATTTAGAAAAGTGATTTACAGATATATGTTTATCTTCATTTATACAAAATGAATTATATGCTTTTAATCTAGAACTAGCAAAAGAAAAGAAAATTTGAAAAAAAATAAAAATATTTTTTGATAATTCTTATAGTGTAGATAGAAATAATGCCAATGAACTATATGATGATATATATAATATAATTAAAAATTATAATGGAAAGCTAAATGATGTGGATTTATATTCTTATAATTTTGATGTAACTAAACTTACATGAGTTGAGGATATTAACTATTGGTGACATTCAGATATTGATAGAGCTATAGATTATATCGTTAACAATAATATAAAAAATGAAAAAATAATTTTTATCACAGATGATGATAGTTTTAATCTAAATTCAAAAGAAAATATTTCAAGAAATTTAGAATGATTAGTTACAAATAATATATCAGTAATAAAAATTTGAAAAACTCCAAAAACATATAAGTCAGATTTTAATACAATTTTATCAGCAACATATTGAAATATATATGAGATAAATTGAGATGAAAGTATAGCTTCAGTAGTAGATAAAATTTTAGATACTAAGTCTAATATAATATCATTTGAAAATTGTAATGAAGCTATATATGAGGAAGATTATAATGATATTGAGGAATTATTTTTTACAGGAACATGAGAAGTTGTAGATTATATTGAAACAAATAATCTAGAGGATAATGTAAATATTTTAGATAAAAATATAGAAAGGATTCAAGCATGAATAGTTAGTAATTTATTACTTTGAAATATAACAAATTCTAGTGATTGGATGAAAATAGCTAATTTTCAAACAAGATTAGCAGAAGAGTATAATATAGTAAATCAGTTTAATTCATTGATAGCAATAGAAACTCAGCAACAACAAAGAGATTTAGATAGATACAATAAGTATGGTGATAAATATAATACAGAATATGAAAATAGTTGAGTAACTAATACTAAAAGTATATGATTCAGAGAAGAAGTTGAATTCAATGACATGGTGATGGATGATATAGATTTTTGAATGAGAAATGATAGTATTGATTCATTTAAATCTAATAGAATAAGTCAATGAATTAATGCTTGATCAACAATTAATAATAGTATAAGAACTAGTTGAAGTGTTTGATTTGATATGAGTTTTACTTGAAGAACTGAGATAAGCTTTGTTTGATTAATAATTATTTTGATCTATTTACTTGAATATATAGGGTTTATAAATTTTATAATAAAATATAAAAGACAAAAATAGTATATAAAAAGAAGAGAAATTAATTTCTCTTCTTTTTTATTAAATATATTATTAACTAAAAATCTAACTTAGCAATTGACAATTGCTATTTTATATATAAAATCTTTCAAATATTATAATTTAAAATGTTACTTATGTGAGATACAACTACAGATTGATATAGTCTTTCTTTTATTCATAAATGATTAAAAGGGGATATATCTCCGGAGGTGCATGAAGAAGAATATGATGATATTGATAGAATAGTTAATTGATGTAAAGATTGAGTTAGTGATTCATGTAAAAAATCACACCAAAATATAATGGAAATATATGTATCTGAACTATTGAAATTAGAATTAGATGATGTTAAGTGAAAGATTAGAAAATTATTAATAGAATATCCTGAACATGATGATTTGATTCATTCTATAGTACAAATTAAAGTGTCATCTCCTGAAAAATCTTTGCTAATTAATCAAAAGGTTAAAAAGTGACAATTAAATATCTCTTTTGCTGCTAATTAAAAAAATAGTTACTTATTAATAAGTAACTATTTTTTTTGTATATGTAGTCTAATAAGTTCTCTTTTCTTGTCTCAACTATTATTTGTTGGTGTTTTTATTGTTTCTCTTCAATGAAACATTTTAGCATCATCATAGAAGATTGTTGTATTTTTTTGTAATTCTATAGTTGTTTTATTCCTATTTAGAATATCATAAAATTTTTTTATTATATCATTTATAGTTTTGCAAGAACAACTAGAGAGTGTTTTTAATGGAAGATGAAACCTTTCTCAATCAAATACATTTCAATCATAAAAATTATCTAGCATCCTAGGTCATATGTTTGCTATTATATTTCATGATCATTTTTCTATTTCTACAAAAGGCTTATCAGGTGATATCTTTTGAAATATAATTCTTTTATTTAAAAGCTCATCAATATCATTTCATATTGTATTTCTATAATCTTGAAGCGCTAAGATTCAATCAGAAAAAAAATGTCTTCATCATTTTCATGGTTCAATACAATGGAGTCATGTATAATCTATAGGATTATTTTGTGATCTAAAAGTTCAATCTGTATGTAAATCAAAGAATCATGAACCAAAAGGATTTGATTTAGTATTATTATCTTCAGGAGAGACTATTAAAAAATCATCATGTCATTGAAATTGTTCTAGAAGATTTCATATTCTCATTCAAAATTCTCTAAATTGTTCAATTATTTCTTCTTTTTCAGTTCAAAAATCTATACTCTGATTAATGTAAAATCATTGTTGTTCTATACTTGATAACACATCAGTATACGAGGGGATTGAAGATAATTGATTTATCATATTTAATTTAATTGTATTTATTGATTTATTTTAGATTAAAAATATATAATGTCAATTTTGATTATTAGAAAATACTTTAATTAATAAGTAAAGCTAAAAATTTTAAATTTTTAGCTTTATTTTAAAAAAAAATTATAATATAAATACAATTATTTATAATTTTATAAAACCTATGAATAAACAAAAAAACGCTTTCACTCTAGTAGAACTAATAGTAGTAATTACAATACTGGCTATTTTATGAACAATAGCCTTTATATCACTACAATGATATTCAAAAGATGCAAGAGATTCTATTAGAATCTCCGATATTTCTAACATAAAAACTTCTCTAGAATTATTTCATCTAAATTCATGAAAATATCCACTACCAGATGATAATGAAGTAGTAGATTATGGAACAGAAATACTATGGTATCAATGAGTATTTTGAAGTTCAGTTATTTCGAGTCTTTCAAGATCTATGTCAGAAATACCAACAGATCCATTAACAGATAAAAAATATATATTTTCAGTAGCAAATAATAAGAATGAATTTGAAATACTTAGTTTATTAGAATGAGATTGAGTAGCTCTAAATAATTTAGCACAAACAAATGCTGCAAGTTTAGAAGTCACACCAAAGATAGATGGGACATATAACAGAGTATTTATAAAAACAGCTAGTTATATAGTACCAGTACCAAGTATAATAAATACAGAAGTATGAGATGTGACAATGACACTTGATTCTAATAATATAACATCTCAAGTAGTTAATTGATGAGAAAATATCCCAGAACAATGAAATGTGATTTCAAATACATGAGCATTAACATGATTAGTATTATCAGTTTATACATGAAGTATAGCAATAAATGATTCAAACGCTGCGAAAGAAACAGTAATACAAAAGATAAAAGAGGCATATACTGGTTCAATATTAGCAGCTAGTGATATTTATGAATATATATTAGCTACAAATTGAACAGAAGAAATAGTATGAGCACTTAATACAATAGTATTAAAAGATGATACTACAGAGGTAACTGTAGTTGCAAATACATGTGATGATTCTACAAAGCCAGTAGATGATTTAAATAAAGTATATACAGTAAATCCAACAAGTGTTAATCAAGCTTATGTACAAGATGATGTTGAATGTTGATATATATGTACATGATGATATACATGAGTTAATTGTGAAATTGCAGCCCCATTAATAACGAGTACAGATTGTATAAATGCATGATGGTTATGGGTTGATTCTGCTGATGATATATATATATGATCTACACAATCTACTACTTGATTTTGTATATCACCAAGGGTATGAGATTTTTGAGATTCTGACTGAAATGGTATTTCATGGAATGGGTGGTGAGATAGCGCTGTTGCAAATTCAAATTGATGGGATGCATCTGCTATTGATGATTCATGAAATCCAGATACTAATATATGACAAACTAGATTTTTAGATTCAGATTGATGATATACATGTAAATCACTTTGAAGTTCAGCTACAGATTATATTACAACAGATAACTTAGCATGAAGAATGGAATGGATAGCTATAAATAAAAGTAGCTTATCAGAATTACAGAATATAGAATGGGTACAAAATGCTACTCCTCCAAATGGTCATTCTACTCCGGCATTATTTATAGCTGATTGTATTGATTGAGTTAAAGATTTATGAACAATAATGACTTATACTCATAATGAAAATACAGAATTTACTATAACATATGCAGATTATAATGTAGATAAAACTACAAGTGATCAATCATGAACTTATACATGATGTGAAACTACTTCTACTGCTAATGCTGATAAAGATTGTATTATTTATCAAAATAGACAGAGGTATTTAATAGCTTGGACTCAAAAATCAGGTTCTCACTTACCAAGTGCAATGAGTTATATTTCTAACTGATTTGCTAGTGCGTCGGATGCTGATGGAGACTTTTTAACAACTACATCTAGATGAGAATATCAAGTGGCTTGTGATGCAGGTGACTTAGTTGATTCTGATCAATCTGCTTTAGAATGGATGTGGCTTTCAGCTATTGGTAGTCCTCTTGGTGAACACTGGTGACGTAATGCGCGTCTTACATGATATAATTGATGTTCAGATATGGGTAGTAGAGATACCGGTTATCGTAATGAAAGCAGATCTACTAGATTTGTAATTCGTCCATAAGTTTAAATTAATATATTAAAAATGAAAAGAGAGAAAATTAATTTTCTCTCTTTTTTATTTTTCTACTAACTTCACCTCTCATCATTCTTTTACAAATCTTTCTAAAATACTTATTATTTTATCATAATTAGCTTTAGATAAATCTGATTTGTAGTTAGATTTTACATAAGTGTAAATACTCTTTAATTCATTTTTTTTGAATACAGTTTTTCAGTTGAGTTTAGTTATAAGTAACTTAGTTATTTTAACTAGGTTTACTGCTCTTATGCTTATTGATTCAGATTTAAACTTAAATTGTACTGATGAAATATTTCAAACGTCTATATCTTCAATTTTTTCATTTATTACTCAATTTTTTGTAGCCTCCTTCTCCTTAGAAGGAGAGGGAATTCAAGGGTGAGGGGTAGTTGGATTAGTTTCTTTTTTATTTATCAAATTACTAGGAGAAAATTCTTTTGTTATATTGTTTCAATATTTTTTAGTATATCTTGTTGATATTGTTATGAATAATACTCATATTACTATTAGAGCCACTACTCTTGAAACTGCGTCATCTATACCATACCAAATATCGTATAAGAATATTTTTAAAGCAGTTAGACTAACTAGGTACAATCAAATGGTTCTTAGTTTTATTATATCTTTTGCTAGACCATAGAATAACATAATTGAGGCAGATACTCACCAGTAAATAGTTACTGCGAATGTAGTGTTAAATATATCATATACATATATAGATGTAATAACAAGTAAGTAAAATGCGAATATTAGATTTACAAATGTATTTAAATAATTCAGTTTATTTATCTTGTTCCAGAATAATACAGCTCATCATAATAGGGCAGTAGATATGTATTGAAGTATTCTTAGATATTCTAAATCGTTTCTATCTATTTTTCTAAATATTGATTCTGATTCTCAAACATGAAGTGATAAAAATCAAGCTAATCAAATAATGAAAAATATCTTTAGAATTTTAGAATTAAAGTAAGCATATATTATACTAGAGATACTTATAAATATTGTTATTCATAGTATGCTCCAACCATATCATGTACTTGGTATTATTTCTAAAAGCAATATTGCTAAAGTTCATATTCATAAAATATGTAATATATCATGTGGAATTCTTTTTCCAGAATTTTGATCAAAGTCTAAGAATTTTAGATTCAAGATTAGTGAAATGAATACTATAGAGAATGGTATCAAAAATATAAAATCTCTAGTAGATACTAAATCTATTAAGTTAAATAATTTGAATATTCATACCATAAATAATATTATTCAGGCTACAAATATTTTGGAATCTTTTGTTTTGTTAAAGAAATAAAACATAATAGTTGCTTCAAACAACCAAACGCTACTAACAATAGCGTCATAGCTAGAGAATATAAGAGCAATAGCAAGAGAAAATACTGATATAGATATTCATAGATATGATAGAACAATATTTTTTGAATTAGATTGTTCTTTAACAGTTTCTATTCATAATTTATTCATCATCATGAATGCCATGATAAAGTATACAATTGCTAGTCAAGCAAATGCAAAACCTAGACTTATTCATTCAAAATATATATTTCAATAAGAGAATAATTCAAATCCTAAAAATAATAATCAAGCTATAGATCAAATAATTACATTTTTTAGATTTTCTCTTTTTTCTATAAGATTTTGGTTTATAAAAGGTAGAGCCCAGTTAGATATTGCAAAAATAATTAACGCAGCTATAGATAGATAAAAGTTTGCAGAATTAGTTACAATCATTACATCTGTTTGAATTTGAATTGAAGATACTTTGTTTACTATGATTGGAGCAAGAGTAAGTATTCATCAAATTGTTCAAATACTATATAGGAACTCTAAATTCTTTTTTGTACTTAAATAGTAAGATGTAAATATAAATACAAATGATACTATTAAAACTGTAACAAAGCTAGCTAAATCTAAATTAACAGTGTCTATGCTCAGGTATGAATTTGTAAGGAAAATATATATTCATAAAATAGCAAAGAAAACATATTTTAGAGAATCTGGAAGTTTGTTTTTTATTAGATTAAATCATAGTAAGTATATAAGTACTATAACAGCCATAGCTAAAACTATAGAGATCAATCATCAACTAAAACTTAGTCATAGAATAATCATTATAGGAGCTAGTAAAATGTATACTAGTGAATTGAAACTTGTTTTCAAGAAGTAGTATATTCCGATTCCAAAATATAATAGAATAGTAATCATATATGAAATAAAACTAGTTGTTTCTCTGATATATAAATCTCAGCTTCATAGTAATAAAACTAGGAATATATATGATCAGATAAATATTAATGAGAGTTTTTTAATATCTAGTTTATAAACTGTTGATATAGTTGCTATAGAAATAATAGCTGATCAAACAAGCTTAAGTATCCAATGAATATCAGAACTAAATGGAGCTATTAAGAATAATATATTTGATAGAATAAATACTCAAATAGCTAGTAGTATATCTTTTTGTTTTAGAGATAAAAATAATCATCCAAATGCAACAATTAAACTATATCAAACTAGTGTATAAGAGTTATCAGAACTTCCTCAAACGAGAAGTGGATTTATGAAAGCAAATATAAAAGAAAATAATAATAGATTTCTAGATTTATATACTAGTGAAGTTACGACTGCAAATAGTGTATTAAATATTAGGAATAAAAATGTAGTTCATACTGTTAAAATATTATTTACATCATCTCATAATAAATATCTTCATGAAAGTATTACAAGATAATTTATAAGAATTCATATTCAAAGTAGAATTCTTCATTCATTTTCTAAATCTTTTTTATCAAGCCATACTCATGCAAAAAATACTACAAATCAAATAGCGAATCATATGATTAATCTTCCTACTGGTCATATAGCAGAAATAACCAAACCTAATAAAAATAATACTCATAGAAATACTAATATTCAACCAAGCTTTGCAAGTAAGTTTTCAGAAAAGAATTTCTTAATAGCCAGAGATAGTTTTGATGGTTCTTGTTTAATAGCTTTTTTGACTCTTGGAACTTGATAAGCTTTATAGTCATTTGTTTCTACTTTTTGCTTATTATTTTCAAGACTTATTTCTTCTTCTAAATTTAGCTTTTCTTTTTTAGTTTCTTTAACTGGATTAGCTCTTATCGCAGGAGATTTATTTATAAAATTATCTCATATTGAGTTTGCAAAAAACTCTAGTCTCGTTTTTATAAATCATTTAGATAAAAATATTTTTTTAAATATTGTTCAAAAGAATAGACATATTAATAGAAAAATTATTATTTCTTCATCTCATATATATCTTAGTTCTCATAAAAAAGCTGTCAGAGAAAATGTAATAAAAAATCAAAATAATAGTGATATAAACCAAGCTAAACGATTAAGTAATTTTGTCATAATTAGTATTTATATAAGTAAGATATTGATTGTTATTTTAATTTTTTAAGCATTGCATATATTCATAATCAGAAAATAATAATGATGGCTACAAGTAATCATATAAAAAATCCGCTATTTGATTCAATGTACCTATTATCTTCTTCATCACATTTATCTCATATTCAATCATTATCTACATCAGTTTGTTCTGGATTATAATCAAAAGGACAGTTGTCATTATCAAATAATATTTTGTCTGAATCTTTATCTTCACATAAGTTTCATACTCCATTATTGTCATCATCCATTTGATCAGGATTTACTATATTTATACAGTTATCTGTTAATCAAGTAACTCCATCTCAGTCACTATCTTCACATATATCTCATACTTCATTTTTATTGAAATCTAATTGGTCTTTGTTTTGTATATTTGTACAATTATCACAAACATCTCAGATTCAATCTTTATCATTATCTGCTTGATTAGTATTTGCTATATATTTACAATTATCTTTATTATCTATTATTCAGTCAGAATCTTTATCATTTTCTTTTAAGTGTTCATCTTGTTTTTCACATAAATCTCATATTCCATTATTATTTTCATCAGTTTGAGTTGGATTATAATTTTTACAGTTATCACAGCTGTTTCAAATACCATCTTTATCATCGTCCATTTGATCTACATTTGAAATATTTATACAGTTGTCTTGAGAATCAAATAGACCATCTTTATCTTTATCAAATTCACAAACATCTCATATTCAGTTTCTATTTATATCTTTTTGATCTCTATTTGAAATATAAATACAATTATCCTTCTCTCATATTATTCAATCTCTGTCATCATCTGAACATAAATCTCATTTTCAATCTCAATTTATATCTCTTTGAAATGGATTATAAATACTTTTACAATTATCTACACTATCTTCTACTCAGTCATTGTCCTTATCTTGTACAGTAAAGACATTGTATTCAGGATTAGTTATTAGATCTACTTTTATACTAGGAGTTTCAGAACTTATAGAAAATTTATCGTAGGTTTTAGCATATGTAGAATAATTTTTATTTTTACAATTATAGTTTGAATAGAGTTTTATATCTTGTCATGTAAAACTATTAATTAAAATAGTATTTGATTTTTTAGGGAAGTTTAGTTCAAATATTTTTATATTTTCTAAATAGTTTTCCTCTGTTTTTGATACAAAATTTATTTTGAAATATTTAAATGAAAACTCTGAAATATTTATTCTATTAACTTTGTCCCAATTTTTTCTATCTTGACTGATATAGTATTCAGTTCAGTAATCAAATGAATCATAAGAAAATATAAAACTAAAATTATTTTTTTCTAGTTTTTCATCAAAATCTAGAATTATTTCATTTTGAGTTTTAGAATTTATATCTATTGAAGTTTTGTTATTATAATCTGTTAATAAGTCATTATCAAATCAAAAATTACTAGAATAAGAATATATATCTTTATTGTCAGAATAATATTTATAAGGCAAAATATAGTCTCATTGAGTTATTACTAGGTCCTTAGTATTATTTATTTGAACCTTGTGCATACTATAATTTACAAAATTAGATTTATCTATTTCATTGTAGTATTCATAACATTGAGGAGTAAAATTATTAGGAACTTTATTTAAAAAATCATCAGGACCGCCAGCGTAAATATTATTGAATGATAATAGTAGGGCCAATGTAATTATTATTTTTTTCATTTTTGTATTTTTTATGTATTAAATATTTTTAAAACTATCTGTTTTAGCTTTTCAACTTAGTATCATATATAGGTGATAGGGACTTTGTAGTATTCACTTTCATATTTTATATAATATCTCAGCAGTAGTAATTATTGAATTTGTTGTTCATAGAGCAAATCATAGTATATGCTCATGTAGTACTTGAGGATTTTTTGCTTTGTTTATTAATTGGGGAGGGAGATAATCCTCTATATGATTTTTAAAATCTTCTATATTTATAGATTTTTCTATATCTTCTTTTAATACTTTTATTTCTAGTTTGGATGATTTTTCAATTAATTCAAGAGCTCATTTTAGAGTGAAAAATAGTTTTTCTAACTCTTTATCATTAATATTGTTTTGTTTTTCGTTACCTTTATTTAATTCTGCTTTTAAATTTTCTATTCAACTTAAGGTATCTTTTTGAATTAGTAGTTTTGCTTTTTCTTTGTCTATTCAAAATTTGTTAGCTATATCTATAGCTAACTCATCTAAAAGCTTTTTTTGGTCAAAGGCTCAGGGATTTATATTATTTTTTTCTATATTCATTTTTATTTATTATTGTTTTTAGTATTTATTTTTCTATTATTTCAATATTTTCTAATTCTTGTTTTGCTATTTTTCAAAAGTCTCAGTTTTTATCTAGAGAGACAGTTTTTTTGAAATATATAAATGCCTTTCTAATATCTCATTTACTCACTTCTAGTTTTCACATTACTAAGTTTAACATAGGACTTTTAGCATTTACTTCAAGTCCTTTTTTTATGTATATTTCAGCTTCTTCATATGGATTAGCATTTTCTGTTATTTCAACTAAATCAGAATTTAGTTCTTCTCAATTATCAGTTAAAATGCCTTTTATTATTTCTGGTTTTGAATTTACTTCATCCATTAATATCCATCACATATATCAATTAAATATTTCTGATTCAGGATAAATTTCTAATGCTCTCCTAGTAAATATTTTGGCATTTTTTATATCTTCATTTACTATATGGTAATATATTGCTAGATTGAAATCATTTGCTGTTAGGTCTTCTGAATCTTCAGTTAATATTTCTTTAAATACTTCTAGCATTTTATCTATATCTCATAGTTCATAATAGTTAAATAAAATTCTCCTGTTTATATCTAAACTATTTTCATATCATATTTTAAGAGCTTTCTTAAAATGAATTGAACTTAAAATATATTCATGTAGTTTTTCATAAACTATTCATAAAAAATAACTTGCTTCAGGATCATTTTTTACTAATTTATTATAGTCTATTAGATATAATTTAGCATTTATATAATCTCATAGCTCATAATAACTTTTTGCTGCAATTTTAAGTAGAGGTTTATAATCACTTTTATCTTCTAATAGTTTTTTTGATGTTTCAATAGCTATTGGATATAAACCATTTTCAAAAAATGCTCAAGATACTAAAGCTCATTTATATAATAAATCATCTACTTGAAAATTTTCATAATTTTCAAGAGCTGTTTCTATATTATCTAATTCCTCAAAACTAATTTCTTCTACTATTTCTCATGTTCAAGTTTCTAGGCTTTCGTTATATTCATTTTTAGCTATGAAATAATCTTGATAGGCTTGTTTACATAAACTAAAATCACTTTTACAAACAAGAGAATTTTGGTAATAGAATAGTTGGTCTGGACTTAATCATAGATTATTTAACTCATTGTTTAGGTATTCTATATTTTCATCAGTTAGACTTACAGAAAAAATAAGTGTTTTTGCTACTTTATTTTTATCTAGTCTAGAATATTCTTTAGCTTGTGAATAATAAGAATATGCCTGTTTATATTTTTTGAGATTATAATATGTATCTCATAATTTTGATATAATACTTAGATCATTAGGAATTTCTTTATGTATTTGAAGATATTTAACAAGTGCACTTGTATATTCTCCATTTTTTAGGCTCACATCTCATTTTATAATTAATCATCTGAGAGTTAATTTTTTTCTAAGAGCCTCTATTTTTTGTTTTTTTAATTCTTCTGGACTAATTACTATCTCTTCTTCTATTATTTCTCAACTGGCTGTTGTTCAAGTATTAGTCTCTTTTACAACTATTTCAATATTAGTTTGTTTTTCCAATAATTCTTTTATAGTAAAAGCTCAAAATGTTCATCATACAATTAATAAGCTTAAAAATATAGCTATAGTAAATCTTTTTTTCATTTATTAATTTAAAATAATAATGTGTTTTTTTATAATAAAATTTTATTGTTTTAATCCTATTTGTAAAGATGAAAAGTATTAAAAGCATTTACAAATGTGATAATTATATTACACTAGTTTTTAAATCAATCCTTAATTACAATTTATGTTCAAGAAAATAGCATCAAATACATTATCTCAGATTTTTTCAAAGGCTGCTACAGCAATTATTTCCATTTTTTTGATAAGTTTACTTACGAACTATTTAACAATTGAACTTTATTGATTGTATTCAAAAATTTATAACTATATTTGAATTTTTGTATTTCTAGCTGATTTATGATTATATGCAATTACGATTAGGGAAATAACTAACAATAGGAATAATTCACAAAAAATTGTTTGAAATGTGATGAGTTTAAGACTTATGTTATGAATAATTATATTATTTTTAGCTAGTTGAATAGCTTATTTTTTACCTGGATACAATTCTGATTTAGCACTTAGCGCTATTGTTATTGCTTCAGTATTTACTATTTTCCAACTCTTAAATTCTTCTATACTTGCCTTAATGCAAGCAAATATGAAAATAGAATTTTCAGCAATATCACTAATAATAGCAAAACTTGTTAATTTGTGACTTGTGGGGCTAATAGCATATGTTATTTATCCAAAAGAATTAGTAGAATCAAGTAGTTATTTCAGTCCATTTTTATATATTATATCTGCATGAGTTGTTTGAGTAATAGTTAATACTATTTTGAATTATTATTACGCAAGGGGAATTGTTAAGTTTTGATTCAATTTTGACTGGAAATATATAAAGCATTTATTCAAGATTTCGTTACCTTATGGTTTAGCTCTTTTTTTATCAGTTGTATATTTCAAGGTTGATATAATTATTCTTTCCCTGATGGAATGACCTGAACTTTGAGATTTGAGTATTGCGCTTTATAGTTTACCTATGAAAATTGTTGAGGTTTTAATGGTTATTTGATGATTTTATATGACATCACTTTTACCAAGTTTGACAAAAGCTTTTAAAGAAAAAGATACAAAGATGCTTGATAATTTAATATGAATTTCTTTCAAGGTTTTATTCTCATTTTCTATGTTGGTACTTAGTTTGTGAATTTTATTTAGAGAGTATTTAATAGAAATAATTGCTAATAGCGACTATATAAATACTACACATATATTTAATTCAAGTGATGCATTTTTAGTTGTATTTGCAGTAATAGTATTCAATTTTTTATCATTAGTTTTTATCTATTCACTTGTTGCATCAGAAAATCAATCTAGACTCTTGAAAATCAATATAATTGTAACTATTTTTAATATAGTTTGAAATATTATTTTGATACCAAAATACAGTTTTATCTGAGCATGAATTATTACACTTTTGAGTCAAATATTATTAACTTTTATGTGATATTATTATACTAGAAAACTTATTAAATTTCATCTACCTATTTTATTTATTCTAAAAAATATAATTATTTGAATTGTTGTATTTTTATGCTGACATTATGTTTTGAATAGTTTTCCAGTTTGATTATATTTTGATTTTATAGTTTACGGATGAATACTTTTTAGCGTTTATTCTACTATACTTTATATGGATTTTAAGAGATTGTAATTAAAATTAATTTAAGAATTTTATAATTTTTTCACTAATACCTTCATAATAAAGTATATCATTATGGTTTCAGTTATTTATTTCAAAAAATTCTTTTTTATCAGTATTTATTCAATCGTATAGTTCTTTTCCTAGAAAGAAAGGAACTACTTTGTCATTATTTCAATGAATAATTAATAATTCTCATTTATATCTTTTTAGATATTCTTCACTATTATAATTTTCGCTGAATAATAGTTTTATAGGGAAGAATGGATATTTATCACTAGCTACTTTGTATAATTGTGTGTATGGAGAAATAAGTAATATTTTGTCTGTTTTAAAATTTTCAGTATAATATGAAGCTGGTCATGTTCAAACACTTCTTCAGATAATATAGATGTTTTCAAATTCTTTGCTTTTTATATATTCTCAAATATTTAAAGAGTCTTGTAATATTTTGTCTATTCATGGTTTATTATTACTTAGATCAGAGTATCAGTAATACTCTACAAAGACAAAATTATTTCAAGATTTTTCTAATATATTTTTCATTTCATATCTACTACATGCTGATCCAGCATTTCAATGAAAGAATATTACTAAATTATTATTAGTTCATTTTTTTTCATAAAATCTTGTTCAATTATATTCTTTTTGCTCATCTGTTTTAAAATTACTACAATCATAAAATGAGCTTGCTTCTGGATAATTGGGATAATAAATCATATCCTTTTGTTTGAAGAATAGAAATATAAGAATAGTTAAGTATGAAATAACTAATATTCTTATAGTTTTAATTAAAATTATTTTGATATTGGTTTTTTTCTTTTCTTTCATGATACTTTTAATTAAATATTTTTGTCTTTATAACTACATTTTTCTAAAAAAGGACAAGTTTTACATTTTGGTTTCCTAGTTGCCATACAGTGATATCTTCAAAACAAGATTAGTGAGTGATGTAGGTCTCTCAGGTTCTGAGTTGTAAATATTTTCTCAGCTTTTTTATCTGTTTCTTCAGGTGTTTTTGATTTAATTATTCATGTTCTTGTTAATACTCTATGTACATGTGTATCAACTGCTAAGTATGGTGCATCTTGTGTAACAGCTAAATATACTTTAGCTGTTTTTATTCATACTCAATGTAGTTTTGTTAACTTTTCTAATGTATCAAAAGTTTCTAATTTTTTCTCTGATAATATAACACAAGTTTTATAAATATTTACTGCTTTGTTATTGAAAAAAGAGATAGTATTAATATATTTTTTTATTTCTGAAACTCACATTTTTACTCAAGCCTCAGGAGAGGTTAATTCTTTGAAGAATATTTTATTTACCTTATTTACTTGTTTGTCTGTTGTTTGGGCTGACATTAAAACAGCAATTATAAGCTGAAAATCATTAGTATATTCTAGCTCTGTTTTTGCGTCAGGATACATCTCATAGAGAGTTTTTGAAAAATAATCTATATCTTTTTTATTCATTAATATTTCTTAATTTTATATTTTTTATATAATACTAAAAAATTAACTATAAAAAAGAAAAAATGTACAAAAACCCATTTTATTTAACATCTCCAATTTGAAATAATGTTTTTTCCTATGAAAAAAGAGAAAATAAACAACTATATATTCCTAGCTTGATAGAAATTAATAATTTTGATGATATAGAATTATGAGAAGAAGTAGCTTTTGAAGATTATTGATTTGATTGAAAATTATCTACAAATAAGTGATTAAAAAATTTTTATAAAATAATACCTCACCTAACCTCTCCCCAGGGGAGAGAAATAACTGCACCAATTTATTTTTTTGATAATCATAATCATGCTTTTTATTTTTGGTATTTAGCTCGTAGTGAATGAATTATATGAGATGATAATACCCTGATTCATATAGATGAACATGCTGATACTAGAGATAATAATAAGTATTTATCAAAAGAAGATTCTCAGGATTTAGAAAAAGTATATCAGTTTACAAATGAAGTTTTGAATGTAGGGGATTATATAATTCCAGCACAGGAGGAATGAATTATTTGAGATATTATTCAAATAAGAAACGAGACTAATTTAAATGATTATTTAAATAATCTCACTTTTCCAAAAGGAGTACCCGAAGTATGAGGGGGAGGGATTAAAAAGAATGGTCAGGGGATTATCCTAAACTTAGATTTAGATTTTTTTCAACCAGATTTAGATTTTATAGATTATGACTTGAAAAAAAAGGTAGTTTTGGATGCTGCTTCTAAGGCCTCTGTTATAACTATCGCTAGCTCTCCATTTTTTATTAATCAGGAATTAGCTATTAGGGTTTTTAAGGATATTTTCCAGTAATATAAATAAAAAACTACTTTAGCTAATTGTAAAGTGGTTTTTCTTGTCAAATTAAATAAAAGTAATATATTTAGTAAATATAATTTTTACCTAAAAAACTAAAAAATATGACTAAACAAAAAATAAAAAAAGAAGCCTTTACTTTAGTAGAACTAATAGTAGTAATAACAATATTAGCTATTTTGTGAACTATAGCTTTCATATCACTTTAATGATATTCAAAAGATGCAAGAGATGGTGTTAGAATAAGTGATGTATCAAATATGAAAACAGCACTAGAGTTGTTTCACCTAGATGCCTGAAAATATCCACTACCAGATAGTGGAGAAACTGTAGTCTATTCATGAGCAACAGTATGGACACAGTGAGAATTTTGAGATACAGTAATATCAAGTCTATCAAGAAGCTTAGATCATGCTCCAACTGACCCTTTATCAGATAAAAAATACATATATTCAGTAAGTTGAAATAAAAATCAATTCGAAATATTAAACCTAATAGAATGAGAATGAGATATAGCATTATGAAATATTTCACAAACAAATGCAGTTGCAACAACTAGAATTCCAAAAATAAATGGAATATATAATGGGCTATACGTAAAAACAGGGAATTATATAGTAGTAACACCAAGTCTAATAACAGCACTAGAATATACTGACTGAGATGATTTAAGTTCTACAATATTAAGTTCAATGGTAGTAGAATGATATGATAATGTGCCTGACGCATGGAATGCAGCAACACAAACATGAGCAATATCATGAATAGTATTATCAGCAACATGAATAATAAATAAAGATTCAACAGATGCAGAAAAAATAAGTGTAATGAGAACAATACAAAATGCATATACCTGATCAGATTTAGCTTGATCAGATGTATATGAATATGTATTAAGTAAAACAAGTGACGAAGATATATTAGCTATATCTGAAAGTATTGTATTAAATAATTCAAGTGCTTGATGAACATCTAATTCTAATAATGTCACAGCTACTATATATTCTTCTTGTAGAGAATTACTTACAAATGAACCATCAACTGTAGATGGTACTTATACGATAGATCCAGAAATTAATTGAACATGATTTGATGCATATTGTGATATGACAAGAGATTGATGAGGATGGACGCTAGTAGCATATTGAGTTTGAAATGAAGTATGACATGATACTGATTGGAAAAATACAAATACTGTTAATCTTGTAGACTTAGCAGGTATGACTACTACTGCAAAAATGAGTGATTCTTTAATAAATACTGTTAGAGCTACTTGAGATGGAAATTATATGATAGAAGTTCCATATAGTACAGCCAAAAGATTTTATCAAACTCATGATTATATTCATGATAGAGTTTGATCTGAACATGTTGCAAATACTTCTTATCTTTCTCTCTCATGGGATGATGCAGTTGTAAGGGATGCTTCTTATACCGAGCATAGACAATGATTATCAGATAGCTGACTTAATGCTTGAGGATCAATTAATACTTACGATGGTAGGGTTGATAGATGATGGCAAGTGTGGGGGGCTTCTTCTGGTAGATATGTGACTGGATGTGATAGTAGAAATACCGGGTGTGATTTATTTATTTGGGTTAATTAAAATTTATATATTTATTGATGATTATTTTTTGTTAAAAACTCTATAATTATTTTTGCATTTTAAAACTTTAACAATATAATCGTGGAATAATTTATTTATTAATTAAGAGAAATTATGACAGTTGTATTAAACAAAGATAACTTTGAAGAAACTATTAAAACTTGAGTAACATTAGTTGATTTTTGGGCAGAATGGTGTGGCCCTTGTCAAATGATGCTTCCAATATTAGAACAATTTTCTACAGATATGGATGGAAAAATGACAGTTGCTAAAGTAAATGTTGATGAAAATGCTGAAATCGCAGGACAATTTAGAGTTATGTCTATACCTACATTAATCGTATTCAAAGATGGTGAAGCAGTAGAAACTCTTGTATGAGTTCAACAAGCTGATCAATTGGCTGAAGTATGTGGTAAATATTTATAATATATTGATAAAAAAAAGCCTCCTAAATATTAGGAAGCTTTTTTTCTTGTATAAATTCTTATTGATAAATATTATATTATTCCTTTTACAGCACTTATATTAAAACTATAATTCATTTTTAAACTTCAAATTAGTCATATATATCAGATATTTCAGTTTATATTAACTTGTTTAAGTATTATTGTATAATTTTTGAGGAAAGGGAGGATGTTTTCTTCTCAGATAAATAAATTGATTCAGTTTGTTAGAGGAAATGAAGTTATGAAATCTCTGAAACTAAATTTATCTTCTAGCATTTTGATGATAGAAAAAATAGAATCTCATAATCTTTTGTGATTATTTTCTAAAAAAACTCATGTTCATGAATGTTGAACTATATGTTTTTCAGGGAGTATAAAAAATGCTATTTCCCCAGTATTTTTGGCTAATTCAAAAGTAATTTTATGAGTAAAATCTGATAATTTCTCTATTTTTTCTTCTCATAATTGTATGTTGTTTTGTTGTAAGAAATGCTCGGGAGAACTCTCCATTAAATAGTTTACAAATGCTCTTAGACCTTTAGATGTTGGTAGTCTTCAAGCTGAATTGTATGGTTGATAAACTAATTCTAGAACCTCCAATTTTGCCATATCTCATCTAACAGTTGCAGGGCTTACTCATAAATCATATTTTTGAAGTAGTAATTTACTACCCAAAACTTCTCATGTTTGTAAATATTCTTCTACTATTATTTTTAATATTTCTATATTTCTCGATGTTAATTGACTCATATTATTTTATTATTTCTATTAAATCATTTACTGTATTTTCTTTTGTATATTTTTCTTTTATGCTTTTATAATCTATGTTTTCTTTTTTTAAGTTATCTTCTAAAAATTGTTTAACTTTTTCATAAATATTATTTACAGAAATAGCTGATAAATATTCTATTTTGTCTCAAAAAATTTCTTTTATATTTTTTAAATCACTAGCTATTATAGGATTATTGAAATATAGAGGTTCTGTAAGCCTAAATGGAAAAGGTTCATAAAAACTAGGGAATATTGTTCAGATAGAATTTTTATAAAATATTATTTTTTCAGCCTGCTTTATTACTCACATAAAATGAATAGAATCTTGCATTTCTAGATTTATTACTAGGTTTCTTAAGTTAACATTTCTAGATATAGTTTCTCATAAAAATACCAAATCTAATTTAGTTCAAGCATCTTTAAATTTTTTAAAAACATGAACCAGTTTTTCGTAGTTTTTTTCTACTCATTCTCATCATGAATATATAAAATAATCATTTTTTAGATTATATTTTATATTAATATCTATTTTTAGATCTTCTATATTATTAAATCTATCAGAATTTGGAAAGAATCAGCTTAAATGATAGGTTTTTCTCTCTTCTATGTTAAACTTTTCTACTAATTCATCTACTGTATTTTTATCAAAACAAATAATTTTAGATGATTTTTTGAGATTTTTTTCTAGTAAATAGAGAAAACTATATTTTTCAAAATAATTAGAAAAATCACTATAATAAACATCTTTTAGAGAATGTAATATAGTTATATAATTTCAGACATAGAATATTGGTTTGTAGTGATTAAAAAATAACATTAAGTCATTTTTATCATTTTTAAGTATTTTTAAATAACTCCCTTGTTCTTTTATACTAGCGTTTTTTATTCATATATTTTTAATTTCTGTATTCGGATAATTATATCATTCTAAATTTGAATTACTATAGATTACAAAGCTATTATCATTAGCTTTTTCTATTAATCATTTAGTTAATTCTATCACAAATGTAGAATAAAGATTATCTTTTATAAATCTCAAATCTAATCAAATTTTCATTTTTTTAATTATTTTAAATTTTATAGTTTTTTTCTTTTATTATACTCAAAAAAATAAAATTTAAAAAATATTTTTAGCTATTTAACTTTTGGCATAGATATTATAAAAAATACGATTTAAAATTTAATCTAAAAATATTGACTTATAGTTTAAAAAACTTATAATATAAGTTAATTAGCATTAATTTTATATTAATAAACTAGTGTAGTTTATATACTAATAATTTAATCTAATAAAGTTGTTTTATATTTAAAAGTCTTATAATATAAGATGCTTAGTATTAATTTAGCATTAATAAATTTATATGGTTTATATATTTATCGTTTTATACTTTTTTGTTTTGATATGAATTTATATATTCATAATGAAAAGAATGAAAAACTTGAGTTATAAGCATATGAATAATACTTGATTAAAATCATTATGAAGGTGATATGAGATAATAAGAAGGAGAGTTTTAGTTATATTGTTTATTTTATTTCTTTTGTCTACTACTTTAATTCTAATATTCTTTAAAAATGACTTATTTTACGAAGTATGATTATACGATAATCAGGAAACATTGAATAATATTATTTTTTAAGTATTTAAAATTTTTATTTTTTGTTTTACTTGCCTTAATATTTTTCCTAATAAGTATTAAGTTTTCAAAGTATCTTTGAAAGGAAATTATTTATTACCTTTTGTTTCCAATTATCTTCTTATTACTAAATTATGCCTTTATTAAGCTAATTTTGTATTATATTGTATTTTATAATAACTTACTTATAATAAATAACTGACAAATTATTGTTATAAAATCCTCACTTTTTTTCAGAGATGATATAGAAATAATAGATATAAATAAAATTACAAAAATGGATATATTTTGTAGAGGAATATTTCTTAATATGATTTGATTTTGAAACCTTGTTATTGAACAACAAAGAGATCAAGTAAGAGCCTTTCATTTTATTGAAAATCCTCATCTTGCATTACAAATTATAAAAGATGCAAAAGATATAGTTATAGAAAATGATAAACTAAAAAATAGTTCAAAATGAAAAAAATCCTAGTTTGATTATCTGGTTGAGTAGATTCAGCTGTTTCAGCATATTTATTGAAAAAACAATGATATGATGTTGTTGCTTGATTTATGATTAATTATCTCGCTCCAGAATGAGAAACCTGTACTACAAAAGAAGATATAGAAGTTGCTAAAGAAGTAGCAGCTTTTTTAGAGATTCCTTTTTATACTTTTGATTATAGAAAAGATTATTCTGAGAAAGTATTAGATTATATGTACGATTGATATAAAAAAGGAATCACACCAAATCCAGATATAATGTGTAATAGTGAAGTGAAATTCAAAGTATTTTTAGAAGAAGCATTAGATCATTGATTCGATGGTATTGCTATGTGACATTATGCAAGAATACAAGAAGATAATAACTGAATATATCAATTAAAAAAATGAATAGATCAAACAAAAGATCAATCATATTTTTTAGCTTGATTGAATCAATATCAATTATCAAAAGCTTTATTTCCGATTTGAGATTTAGAGAAATCTGATGTCAGAAAAATTGCCTTAGAAATTTGATTAGCAAATGCAAAAAGAAAAGACTCTCAATGAATTTGTTTTGTATGAAAAGTTGATATGAGTGATTTCTTGGAGAAAAAAATAAAACCAAAATCATGAAAAATACTAGATACTTCTTGAAATATATTATGAGAGCATAAATGAGTATATTATTATACTATATGACAGAGAAAGTGACTTGATTTATGATGACAATCAGAACCTGTTTTTATAGTTAAAAAGGATATAGAAAAAAATGAAATAATAGTTTGAACAAATGATGATTTAGAATTATATGATGATAAATTATTTGTAGATAGCTTTCATTTTCTATGAAAAGCAGGTTATAAGTTCCCCTTAAATGCTAATTGTAAGATTAGGTATAGACAAGCAGATCAGGAATGTATTATTTATAAGGAAGAAGCTCAATATAGAGTAGAATTCAAAGAAAAACAAAGGGCTATAGCTTCAGGTCAAATATGTGCTGTGTATGACTGAGACGAGTTAATAATGAGCTGAGTTATAAAATAAAATCTAGTTTTGCTAGATTTTTTTATTTATGATATAATAAATACATAAATTTTTAAGAAAATATATACATGTCAGTAGATGAATGAAATAATACATGAAACGAAGAAACTGATATTCCTTTAGTTGTATTAACACCAGATATTCCTTTCGAAGTATCAAATCAAATAATTGACTCAAAAATTGATGTTGATGATATTTTATCATTTGATAATATCAGATTACTAAAAAATCATTTTGAGATGTTTTGACTGAAATCTTATTATGATTTTTTATATTTTAAAGTAACTGATTTTAAAAATATATGTAAGTGAAATAAAAATATAGAGTTATTTATAAAAAAAATAATATGAAGAGATAATTATAGGAGAGATATATATTCTACAAAAGTTATGTTGATATTAGCTGATGAGTTATGATATAAAGAATTATATTTAACAGAGATAGCCTCGAAAATAAATGCTGAATTTGTAAGTAATTGAGTAGAATCATTGAATGATTTTATGTATTTATTAGTTAAGGACTTAAGATTAATCTTTTTATTAGACTCAACTAAGAGGTACTTCTTCGAAAGAGTTTTCAAGAAATGAGTTACTGCTATGTGAATAGATGATTTAGAAAAATTATGAAAAAAAATATGATTTAAATACCTTGAAGATGATGAATTGTTAGATAAAATAAAAACTAATTTAACCGATGAATGAATTACTTATTTAGATGATTTGGATGAGCTAAGTGTTATGGATTTCAGAGATTTGTTTAGAAAGCATAGTCTGCTATTTTATTATGCTCAAAAAAATGACTTAGTAATAGACCTTTTAAAATTAGATGATAAAGAGACTTTTTGAGACTATTTATGATTAAAAGAAAAAAATAAAGAACTAAGTGATGATGAAAAAATAATAGAATACTTAAAAGAAAATAATATAGAAGATTTTGAAGATTTAGAAGCATTATGAAACAGAGCCAGGTGAATATTATGGAAAAATGAATTATGTAGAAAAATTTTAATGCGATTTTTACTAAAAAAGAACTCTAAAGCTTATATAAAAAAACAAGCAGATGTTAGAATTCCTCACATAGAACAATTTGCTAGACGTATTTGATTTGAAATACCGGAAGTTCTTGAATATGATGAAGAGAGAGTAAAGAGATACATATTAAATATTTTAAAAGCAAAGTGAGCTATTTGTATGTTTTCTTTGAAAATGATTTCATCTAGATGAATGGAATATTTATTCAATAAAGATAATATAGGTGAGAGATATGAAGATGTTAGTAGCTTTCTTTGAGATAATAATATTTCTATATCTAAGTTTAGAGGAAAAGCTCTTGAAACTCTGTGAAATAAAATATGACTAAAAGAATTAACTGAATTAGAGCATAAGAATAATCTCGTAGAATTCCTAAAAAAAAGATGAAAACAAATATCTGATATAAATAAAGCAAGGGTAGAAGAATATTGGAGTAACCCAGCTATGAGATATTTTATGACTAAATGATGATGAAAAAGTTGGAAATGATTGAAACCAGATTATGTTAAGAAGGTAGCAAGAGATATAGAGTTGTTATAAAAAAGATTTATTTGTAAATCTTTTTTATTTTTTCTCTTGAAAAGATATACTTTTTATATACAATTGAGAAATATTATTGAAGACTAACAACATTTTTTTATGCAAAGCAAACTACTAGATATATTACAAAAACAATTTAAATTAGAATCATTTAGAGATGGGCAAGAAGAGATAGTACAAAGTGCTATAGATAGAAAAGATACTCTTGTTTTTATGCCTACAGGGGGTTGAAAATCACTTACTTACCAGTTACCAGGGATTTATCATGAAGGTGTTACTCTTGTTATTTCTCCACTTATATCTTTGATGAAAGATCAAGTAGATAAATTGAATGAATTATGAATAAAGACAGAGTTAATTAATTCTACTATTGATAGATATGATATTCAGATTATTTTAAATGAAATATCTAATCCCACAACAGATGTTAAATTCTTATATATAGCTCCTGAAAGACTTAATAGCCCAGAATTTGTAAGAGTTATTTCAAAAATAAAGATTTCTCTAGTTGCTATTGATGAAGCGCATTGTATTAGTGCTTGGTGACATGATTTTAGGCCTAGTTATATGAAAATAAGAGCTTTTTTGGATAATTTGAGAAAAGAGAGTGCCTTCCCAATAATGGCATTAACTGCAACAGCTACTCACAAGGTTAGAGAAGATATAGTAGAGAGATTATGACTGGATGATTTTAATTCATTTACAGCTTGATTTGATAGAAAAAATATAACTATTATAGTTCGTGAAATATCAAAAAAGGAAGAAAAAATGGAAAAGGTAGCAGAGATTTTGGATAAAACTGCTTGATCTGGAATAATCTATTGTGCATCTAGAAAAGCTGTTAAAGAAGTATATGATGTATTAATTCAAAATTGAGTAAAAGCATGAATTTATACTTGAGCTATGACTCCAGAAAATAGAGAAGTAGAACAAAATAGATTTATGAATGATGAATATAAAGTAATGGTTGCTACAAATGCATTTGGTATGTGAATTGATAAAAAGGATATCAGATTTGTTATCCACTATAACTTACCAGGTAGTATAGAGAATTACTATCAAGAAGTATGAAGAGCTTGAAGGGATGGGAAACAAAGTTTTTGAATAGTTATAGCATCATTCCAGGATACAAAAATTCAAGAGTTTTTTATAGAAAATACTTATCCATCAAAAGAGGAAATATTAAAATTGTATGATTTTTTATATGCTTGAAATAAAGAGTGAGAATGAAAATGAAAGACTATTTTAAAAACATATTTTACTATATCTTCAGAATCATGAATATGAAGTGATATGAAAGTTTGAAGTGCTCTTAGAATATTAGAAAAATATTGAATACTTAGAAGATGAGTAAATTCAAGTGAACAAGAAGAGGGTTTTAGATGAAGATGAATGACCTTGGTTCAAGAAAAAAGGAAACATTCAAATTTAATGGTAGATTGGAATCATCAAGATTTATTAAAAACAGAAGCATATTTCAAATTGGAACAAATAAAAAAATTACTTTTTTATCCAACTTGTAGAAAGAGATTTATTTTAACATATTTTTGAGATGAAGAGGATTTAGCTACTCTTCCTGATAATTGTTGAACTTGTGATTATTGTCTCGAAAAAGAGAAATTTGCTGATATGGAAGTGGAGGATTTTGTTAATTTATCAGTTTTTGCACTTGTTTTAGATGTAGTTAAAGAAATGGATGCAAAAATATGAGTTGTTATGATGACAAAATTTTTACGGGGTAGTCGTGATGCAAAATTAGTTGAATGGAAAATGGATAAAAGAGAGAATTTTTGAGTATTAGAGGATCTTACTAGTGAATTAATACAAGCTGTTATTGAAGCATTAATTTCACAAGATTATTTATTAAAAACCGAATGAAAATACCCACTTTTATGAATTACTGATACTGGTAGAGTAGCTATAGTAAAGGATAATTTTTTAAAAGATGATAATAGTGAATTACAACATTATATTAGAATGAAATTATGATCTAGTAGTTGAAAGAAAAAAACTAAGACTACAAAAACTAAAAAAGAAAGAGCTGCAAAATGAGAGACATACAATGAGACTCTAGCTTTATTAAAAAATTGAATAAGCTTAAAAGAAATATCTGAGAAAAGAGATATGTGATTACAAACAATAGAATGACATGTAGTTAAATTATATGAAATTTCAGAATTATGATTAAGTGATTTATTGAAATTTACTAGTTTTTCAAACTTAAAACAAGTAAAAGATGTTATCATAAATGAATTATCAGGAGTTACAAATCCTCTTAAACCTATTAAAGAAAAATTAGCCGAAAATGATTATAAAAATATATCATATTTTGATATAAAAATGGCTATTGCAATGATGGATAAAAAAGATTTATAAAAAACTAGCAATAAGCGCTAGTTTTTTTGTTTATTTAAGGGAAGTATGTTAAAATAAATATAATTAATGTTTTATTATTTTATATAGATGGGAATTTCCAATATTTTTAATAATCCAAAACTAAAAGCAACTTCTACTAAAAAGCCTCAAGTAGAGGATTTATTTGCTAGTTGAAATTCTAATTGAATCAAAGATAAATGACATATAGATTCAGATTTAAACATAGTCTCATATTGAGACAAAAAAGAAAACAGTGAAATAATCGCTATTGTAAATGATATATTTCTTAGTTCATTGAAAAGAAAAGCTTCAGATATTCATATAGAGCCTAGGGAAAAAAATGTTAATATTAGATTTAGAGTTGATGGTACTTTTATAGATTACAAAACTATAGATTTATCACACAAAGATTCTATTGTAGCTAGGATTAAAATAATGTCTTACTTGAGAATTGATGAACATAGATTACCACAAGATGGAAAAATTGCTTATAAGTTATTTTGAGGAAAATCTATAGATATGAGAGTATCTGTTATTCCTACTATATATTGAGAAAAATGTGTAATTAGATTATTAAAAAAAGATGAAAAACCGCAAGAATTAAAAAATCTTGGTATTTTGCCTTATAACATGGTGAGAATAAAAAAACATTTAAAGGATAATTATTGAATGATTTTGGCTGTTTGACCTACTGGTTCAGGTAAATCTACGACTTTATTTTCTTTGCTTAGTCAATTTAATCCAAAAGAAAAAAATATATCTACACTAGAAGATCCAGTAGAATATAGAATTCCATGAGTTAATCATACGCAAGTTAATCCTGCTATTAAATTTACTTTTGCTAAGTGACTTAGAAGTTTACTTAGACAAGATCCTGACGTTATTATGGTTTGAGAAATCAGAGATGATGAAACTGCTAAACTTGCAATCGAAGCATCTATCACATGACATATTGTTTTTTCTACCATACATACAAATTCAGCTAGTCATACTATTCAAAGGTTAGTTAATCTTTGAGTTGATCCACTTTTAATTAGCTCAAGTTTGAGAATGATTATATCTCAAAGGCTTGCTAGAAAATTATGTATTAACTGTAAGGAGGCATATAAACCAGGTGATAAAATAAAAAAATATATTGTCTGAAAGGTTTGAAAATATATGAAAAATAAACAAGATTTAGTCTTGTACAAAGCTAAAGAAGAGTGATGTAATATGTGTAATCATA
>Ga0233440_1000076_pt1 | contig 135194 bp, 123 predicted proteins | sample SI_123_September_5_FD_182791 | JGI IMG/M metagenome (GOLD analysis project Ga0233440, IMG submission 182791) | Seawater microbial communities from Saanich Inlet, British Columbia, Canada - SI_123_September2016_120_MG | ecosystem: Environmental > Aquatic > Marine > Inlet | place: Canada... | reverse complement strand
ATTGGCTTAATCCACTGGTTTCCCAGGCAGAAATACGATCTGACCACTTGCTTTGTGTCAGAGTGAGTTGTTTTGCTGACATCTGCTATACCTCATGAAAACTTTAAAGGTCGATAGCATGATGCTCTATATTAAAAATTAATAGATGTGTTTCGCCGGTCGCTTACGAAATAACCATAAAAAACTAAAACAAGACATGAATCAGTTTGGTAAGTATTTTGCTCGTCCAGTTTTATTTATAAGAGATTCTGTTAGTGCCTTCTGTCTTAGATTTATACATAGCCTGATCGGCTCTTTCCATTAAATCTTTTAGAGAATCATTTTCTTTTCGTTGAGAAATACCAATACTAATCGTTACTGCTTTCATAATTTCTTTAATTTGAAGTTTTTCTACAGCTAATAGTACACGTTTGGCAAATTTTTCTGCTGTAACTCGATCACTATCGATATGAATAATAACAAATTCATCACCGCCCCAGCGTGCAACAAAATCACTTTGTCTTACAGTTTCATTAATGCAACGTGCCAGTCGTGATAAAACAATATCTCCAACATTGTGTCCATAAAAGTCATTTATGCTTTTAAAATGATCAATATCACAGACTGCAATGCATAGATTTGAATTATTTCGTTCAGATCGCTTAAATTCTCTATGAACTTCATCTTCAAAATATCGACGATTTGGAAGGCCAGTCAAAGAATCAGTCAGCATCAAATGTGTAATTTCAGATTCTTTTTTATGTAGTGCGCTATTTGCCTCTAGTAAACTATGAGTCCTGTCATCAACCCGTTGTTCAAGCTCTTCATTTATTATGGATAGTCTGCTAGTTAGCTTATTTCTCTGGCGATAAAAGTGAAAAAGAATCAATATCATTGAGCTTAAAATGATTATCAGAGAAATAATTGCCAGAATTTCATACCAGTACTTATCAAGTAAACCGGGTGTTATATTGATAACTTCAGCTCCTTCAGGCAATTTGCTTAGTTTAATATGATATTTATCTAAAAAATGTCCATCAAACAATATTGAACTTATTGCGGGCACTATTCTAGGTGGATTGAATGGCCTTGATTCAACCGCAAGTAAACTTTCTTTAACCAACTGAATACCGACATCCTCACCCTTTGCGACTACCCCTCCGGTTGCTCCAGAGCCTACCATGGTTTCATGAAATGCAAATATCGGAAAAGGTACATTTTCAGCTATTTTCATAAGCGCATTTTCAGGAACAATTCTATTTCCATGACCATCACTAAATATCAGACTAAAAAAACCAACAGAGTTTTTCGGAAGATCTTTTGCTGCTTTTATCAGATCATTGAGAGGCATATCCAGGCGTTCAATGTTGATATTAGTCCCTTTTGGAATGCTTTTTTCTACAAGTTTCATCGATAATCGAGACCCAGGGTGAGTAGCATCGCCTATCAGGTAAATATTTTTCGGCTTTGTGATTTCTAGAGCCATATTGATTGTTTTAGGAATATTCTGATGATACTGGATAAAACTGTATGTTGGAGGTTTATGATTTTCTGGGACTATACGTGTCTCCCCCACCATTGGTACATCAGGCATAAGAGGATAAAGATAGTTATTGTAAAATGAAAAAATAACGGGAGAGCCTGTTACTGCAATGACATCTGGGTGACTATTTTTTAACTGCTCCGCTTTAGCGGTATAGTAACTGTGTAGTTTATCTGCATCAGTAAAGCGTTCGTCTTCAAGGGATTGAATATCAAGCAATATTGTTTTTGAGTTTCTTGTGCCTTCAAAGGCTAGCCCATCTACTTTAGATTTGACATAGGGGTAGGTAACATCCAGAGAAAGTAACACTAATACACGAACTTCATCCCTGGCAGTTGCTATATCGATTCTAAAAAATGATAAAAATAGAATGGATAGTAAAAGTAATCTTTTCTTCATGTTTCAAAAATACATTTCCAAAAAGTCTCTGACTTTAGTTTGATTGCAAAAATATTACTCATTTAGCTAAGTTACATTAGCATAAATGTATATGATTATATTTAAACATAAGGAGTAGAATTTTCCCCCGTATTGATTACTAGTAAAGAAGATGTCTTGGTGTAAATAGTACTGTTGTTTTGGTGTTTTTCCAGTAATTAATTATTACTCAAGTAATAATTAGGTAATCCCCCCTTTTTTCCTATGTTTGATCTATGCCACTCAACGGTTCGAGTACTAGTTCTCAATATGTCTGCAATTTGCTTGCTTAAAAAACCCTGACTTATAAGCATGGCTATTTTTTTCTCTGTATCGGTCAGTTTTTGAAGAAATGTAAAAAACTCAGAAGCTTGTTTAGATTGATTGATAGCTTCTGTTACTGCATCGAGCAGTTGGTCATCATTTATGGGTTTTAAAAGAAAATGACTAGCCCCTGCCCTCATCGCATCCACTGCTTTCTCAAGCCTGGAACTACCTGTTAAAAATATGATGGGTGGTACAAAATCACGTTGCAGTAGTTTTTCTTGCATATCAAATCCTGACATACCGTGCATTTTTACATCCAGTAAAATACAACCAGGTTTGTAACTTACCGGGTGCTCTAAAAATAATTCTGCACTGGAAAATTCAATCGTTTTAAACCCTGCATCTGACAGAATGCCGGTTAAAGAATGCCTTAACAATGCATCATCATCGACAACATATACTAGCCCCGTCATTATTGAATTCCTTTTGCAGTTTTAAGAGTCAGTTGAAAAAAACTGTCAGTGTTACTTTCGTTTATATAATCTAGCGACCCGCCTCTACGTTCCGCAATTGATCTGCTAACCCAAAGCCCAAGCCCAAGCCCAAGCCCAAGCCCATCATCAGATTGTGAAGTGCCTATTTTAAAAAGGTTAGTAGAAAGGTGCTTTCCAATACCTCTACCCGAATCAGATATTTGAAGAAATATCTCTGAATAATTTGAATCTATAGCCGAGATACTGATTTTTTTATTCGTAACCTCACTCAGGCTACTGATACTGTTATTAATCAAATTCAGAAAAACCTGTATCAATTCATTTTGTCCAATTGCAACTGGAGGCAGTTTACTGAGATCTGAGATATTTATTTCAACATCATCTTCATGTGCAGCCGATTCAATAAGCTTCAAGGTGATTTCAAAAGTATCTTGCAGAGAGCAACATACATTTTCTGATCCAGGTGATTTAACCAGATTTCGAACTGAATCAATTGTTTTACTAGCCTGCTCTATAGCTAATTTTATGTTTGTTAACTCAGTTTTTTCAACTGACCAGTCACCTTCTATTTTTTGTAGACGTCGTCGTACACGCTGTGATGCAATTAATGCCGTTTGCAATGGTGTACTTAACTCATGTGCAATGTTTGTACTCAGCTCGTTTAATGTTAGTAACCTGCTTGCGGTACCAAGGGATCTTTCCATTTCTACCAATTGCTGTGTATTTGACGTAAATGACTTAACGAAATCATAGAAATAATACGAAGTAATTGCGATAGCAAGAAGTGTTGTTTGATAGGCAATTCCATCGCCCCGTACACTAAAATACTTAACCGTTATGATGATGCTGAGTGAAGATAAAACAGTTGTTATTAAAATAACTGTCCAGGTGTTTCTTGCTGTTAGTATTGTTATAGACAAAAGAGCAAGAAAAAATGAGAATATAATCGGAATGCGCTCATCAAGCTCTGCTCGTGCAATAGCTATAATAGAAGGCAGTAAAATAATCATAAGGATTGAGATTAGGGATACCATATCAAGTGAAAATGCTTTTTGGTTGCTAGCATTTTGTACCAGTAGTGTATTTTCAGGTTCTATCCATGGCTTTAAAAAACGATAACCTAACAGTACAAAAATGGGGGCAAGTAAGATAACTCCAACAAAATCACCAATCCACCAGGCTAACCATATTGATTTTCCGTCAGTTACTGTCAAATCTCCAAAAGAAATGAGTGAAAGAATACCTAAAGTTGCAGCCCCTAGAGAACCTGCAAGCAAAAATAATGGAAACAGTATAGGACGCAGTAAAGCACTTGTTGCAGTCTCCTTATTTAGGTGCTCTATTTTAAGAAATGATCTCACTGCCAACCAGTAAGGGATTGTAAAACCAAAAGCAATTGAACTGGAGACTGTTAAATTACCGATGAAGTTAACATTTCCATACTGCACAAACTGAGTCTGCATTGAAACAAACCAGACGCAAATCCATACTTTGACAAAGCCATCTCGATTCCACAGTAATAGAATGGCAACCGCTAAGCCTGAAGGTGCAAACCAGAGGCTGGCATAAGGTGCATATTCAAAAATAGAGGAACTATGCCATAAACTCCAATATAAAATCACAAGGCAGAGTGTCACAATAAAACTTTTAATCACAAACTAAACGTACCTCTTTGGGTAGGAAATAATTCATTTAATACTTAATCTATGGATTCAACCTAAAATAGCTGAAACCAATTAATTATTAATAATGACAAAATTGTAATATAAACAACATGCTTAAGATCAACCAAACCAATAGAGATGTTTAATATTAAATTTCATCAAGAATCAACGATTAATTTATTCAGTTAAGTCGTGTAAATTGTGATAAAAAGCATCATCAGATTATTAAATATAAGTTTCAAATTAAAACTTATAGAAATAATTTGAAATTAAGTTAGTCTATATAAAAAGAAAATAAAAGAATATTGATCACCAGCAGCCAACTACTGTATGGAAATCTACAATGTTGGCCATATAAATCAACAAGTTGGGATATAACATGGCATTTAAAAAAATAGATTACGCCAGACCTGTTTATATAATTGACGGATGTAGAACTCCATTTTTAAAAGCCAGGGGGAAACCCGGTCCGTTTAAACATGCTGATCTGGCCATTAATGCATCAAGAGCATTGCTAGATAAAATGCCTTTTGAACCAGATGCTTTTGATGAAGTTATTTTTGGCTCTGCAATGCCAGGCTCTGATGAAGCTAATATCAGCCGCATTGTGGCACTAAGACTTGGTTGTGGTGATAAAGTCCCTGCTTATACCGTCCATAGAAACTGCGCTTCGGGTATGCAATCGATGGATAATGCTGCTCTTTCTATTGCTGATGGCCGGTCTGATTTGATTCTGACTGGTGGAATTGAAGCCATGAGTCGGGCCCCCCTACTTTTCCATGACAATATGGTGACCTGGTTAGCCAGTTGGTGGGGTGCTAAAACTTTTGGTGCAAGATTAAAAGTTTTAAGTCAAATTCGTCCTGCTTATTTTGCTCCTGTTATCGCATTATTAAATGGTTTAAAAGATCCGGTTGTTGGTCTATCGATGGGGCAAACCGCTGAAAAGATAGCGCATCGTTTTGGTATTACCCGGGAAATGATGGATAGCTACTCTGTTCAAAGTCATAAGCGTTTGTTTCAAGCTCAACAAACAGATGATTTAAGTGAAGTCATCCCAATATTTGATAGAAAAGGAAAACTCTATGATAAGGATGAGGGGGTTCGTGAAGACTCATCTTTAGAAAGGCTGGCAAAACTCAGACCTGCTTTTGATAAACCTTTTGGAACTGTTACACCAGGTAATAGTTCTCAAATTACTGATGGAGCTGCTAGCTTGGTACTGGCCAGTGCAGATGCCGTAGAAAAATATGATTTACCTGTTTTAGCCCGACTGGTAACAACTCAATGGGCCGGACTTGCTCCTGATGAAATGGGTCTTGGCCCTGCTCACGCTATCGCTCCCCTGCTTCGGTCACGCCGCCTTAAGGTCGATTCAATTGATTACTGGGAGATTAATGAAGCTTTTGCTGCTCAGGTTCTTGCCGTGGTAGAGGCATTAAAAGACAAATCATATTGCAAAGAACATCTCGGGTTAGGTACAGCAATCGGTGAAATTCCAATGGATCGACTCAATATTCATGGTGGCGGTATTAGTCTCGGACACCCTGTCGGTGCAAGTGGAGCGAGAATCGTATTACACCTTGCGAAAACATTACAAAAGAAAAAGGCGAAACGAGGCATAGCTTCTTTATGCATCGGTGGTGGCCAGGGTGGCGCTATGTTAATTGAAAGAGAGGGCGTGTAATGACTACTTCAATAGAGAAGGACACTAGCAACAACCACTGGAAACTGGAAACTGATAACAAAGGTATTCTCTGGCTTACTCTTGATAGACAGGGAGGGAATGCCAATTATTTATCCCGTGATGTCATGGAACAACTGGATAAAATACTAGATGATTTAAAGCAGGAACTACCAACAGCTGTAATTTTTTGTTCTGGTAAACCTTCAGGTTTTATAGCCGGTGCTGATATTAATGAATTTTTAGAGGTGAAAAATCATCAGGAAGCATTAATCATTATTAAAAGAGGTCAGGATGTTTTCAGTAAAATTGAAGCTTTACCCTGTCCGACTATTTCGGTTATTGAAGGTTTCTGCATGGGTGGAGGTACTGAACTGGCATTAGCCTGTGATTATCGAATTGCACTGGATAGCGCTAAAACTCTTATCGGCCTACCTGAAGTCAAGCTAGGCATACACCCGGGGTTTGGTGGTGTTGTCCGATTAACCCGGATAGTTAATCCATTACAATCTCTTGAAATGATGCTGACCGGCCGTTCATTAACGGCCAGACGAGCCAGAAAAATGGGACTGGTAGACTATGTACAGCCAGCTCGACAGTTAAAGCGTAGTGCTACACAAATTGCTTTATCAACTCCGGATAAGCGTAAATTACCCCTGATTGGAACTATCCTTTCGCTTCCTGTTTTACGACCATTAGTAACTATGATAATGAAAAAGCAGGTTGCTAAAAAAGCTTCCATCAAACACTACCCTGCTCCCTATGCATTGCTGGATGTGTGGAATAAATATTATGGAAGCCCTCAAATGATGGAGCAGGAAGCATTTTCTGTGGCCAGTCTGGTTCAGGGCAATACTGTACGAAATTTAATTAGGGTGTTTTTTCTACAAACTCGTTTGAAGGGCCTTGGAAATAAAAAGGCTTTTCAGCCAACACATGTGCATGTTATTGGCGCTGGAATCATGGGTGGGGATATTGCTGCATGGTGTGCTCTTAAGGGATTTAAAGTGACTTTGCAGGAACGTGAGCCCAAATATTTAAGCCAGGCTTTTGCAAGAGCAAATAAGTTATTTTCACGAAAGCTAAAAACAACTCATGAACGAAATCAGGCTATCGACCGGTTAATTCCTGACTGTGAAGGTAATGGTGTTCCTCATGCAGATGTTGTCATTGAAGCAATATTTGAAAACATCGAAGCCAAGCATGCTATTTATAAAGATATTGAACCACGCATGAAAAAAGATGCTGTGCTTGCGACAAATACTTCTAGCATTCCGCTAGAAACCCTGGCTGAAGTTTTACAGAATCCATCCAGGTTGGTCGGTTTACATTTTTTCAATCCTGTTGCTATGATGCCTTTAGTTGAAGTGGTTAAAAAAGATGGCACACCAGAAATAGTTGTTAAAAGGGCGTCATCATTTTGCAGGCATATTGGTAAATTACCTTTACCTGTCAACAGTTCCCCCGGTTTTTTGGTCAATCGTATTTTAGTTCCATACCTGGTTGAGGCAGTTGCTCTACATGATGAAGGCATTGCTGCCGAAGCCATTGATAAAGCAGCAATTGATTTTGGAATGCCAATGGGACCGGTTGAACTTGCTGATACTGTCGGGCTTGATATTTGTCTTTCGGTTGCAAATAATTTATCCGAGTTATGCCAATTTGAGGTACCTGAGGTTCTAGTTAAAAAGGTCGAAGCAAAAAATCTTGGTAAAAAATCAGGTTCAGGTTTTTATCATTATAAAAAAGGCAAAATCATTAAAGACCGGGATGCTGATATGGGCAATCAGAGTGAAATTCAAAACCGCCTGATATTTCGTTTATTGAATGAATCTGCCAGTTGTTTACGCGAAGGTATTGTGGATGATAAAGACTTACTGGATGCTGGTGTCATTTTTGGAACTGGTTTTGCGCCATTTCGAGGAGGTCCATTAAATTATGGTGATGAGACCGGGGTAGATGAGATTCAGCAGAATATGAAAATTTACCAGGAACGTTTTGGAGATCGATTTCAACCAGACGATGCATGGAGTTCTTTATTAGCTAACCAGGAATAGTTCAGCCTTATCGATACAGGGATGTACGGTAATAAATAGCCGTATAAAATTCATTGATTGTATTAATAAAAATAGTGTAATGTCTACGACATACAACTATAAAAATTATAAATAACCATGAATTTGAATTTCAAAAAACAGGAAGCTGTTATACAAGCAGCTGGTGATACTTTAGGCAATATTTTTCACTATATATCATTATTCATTATCGGCGCGACTATTGTCTGGTCAGCAGCGCATGAATATATGGGAATGATTGAAAGTGGGTATGCTGGACTAAAAGATATCCTACTTCTGTTTATATATCTTGAACTTGGAGCAATGGTTGGTATTTACTTCAAAACCCATCATTTACCCGTTCAGTATTTGATATACATAGCAATTACTGCATTAGCCCGACATCTGGTTATCGATATGCAGAAAGTCTCTGACCCTTTTCACCTTTATTTAATTCTGGCTATTGTAGGCTCAATTTTATTGCTCAGCATATCCATTCTGGTTTTTGCTTATACTGCTCGCAGCTTTGGAAGACCTGAAGATGAATTTAAAATTGAGCCAGCTGCATATTCAGGTAAAGATAGAAGATGCAGTACCGAAGATACAAGATCCATTAAAATTGAAAGAAGGAAACCTGCCTAGGGTTTAACCCATTGCAAAGCATGCATACTAAGTATGGATAGGAGTTTGAAGTTCTTTTAACAATAGAGTTTTAGTGCTAAGAGTCTCTGTATTTACAGGGATCTTCACAATATGGCCCGAGCCTGGTGCCGCTGTTCGTGGTTCACCTTTTTCTGATTCCATTTGATCAATAGTTATCTGTTGATTACCTTCAGGACTCATAATTTCAATAGTATCCCCTACTTCAAAGCGATTTTTCGCTTCTACAGTAATGGTTCCTTTATCTTTATTTACAGCGATTACTTCACCGACAAATTGCTGTTTGTTAGCCACCGAGGTGCCCTGTTCGTAACTCTGGTATTCATCATGCACATGCCTTCGATAGAAACCTTCTGTGTACCCCCTGTTGGATAACTTTTCCAGATCATCCATTAAGGTCATATCGAAGCTTTTACCTGCAACAGCTTCATCTATTGCTCTACGATATACCTGTGTTGTTCTAGCAACGTAATAATGAGATTTTGTCCGTCCTTCGATCTTTAAAGAATCTATGCCCATATCGATTAATCGTTGTACATGCTGGACGGCTCTTAAATCTCTTGAATTCATGATGTAGGTGCCATGTTCATCTTCAAAAGCTGGCATGTATTCGCCCGGCCTATTTTTCTCCTGTAACAGATAAACCTGGTCAGTTGGCTTGCCTTCACCCAGAGTTGGTTTGTTGAAGTTTACTTCGGGTTCTATTGCAGAATAGTTTCCTTCAGTAGTTTCAGTTGCTTCGTGGGCATCATACTTCCAGCGACAGGAATTGGTACAGCTTCCCTGATTAGGGTCACGATGATTAGCATAGCCGGAAAGCAGACAACGCCCTGAATAGGCGATACATAATGCGCCATGCACAAATACTTCAAGTTCAATATCAGGACATTTCTGGCGAATTTCCTCTACTTCATCGAGTGATAGTTCACGTGAAAGAATGACACGTTTGATGCCAACTGATTTCCAGAAATTTACGGCAGCATAGTTAACAGCATTAGCCTGTACGGAAAGATGAACCTCAGTTTCAGGCCAACGTTCCCTAACCATCATGATAAGCCCTGGGTCAGCCATTATTAAAGCGTCCGGTTTCATTGCGATAACCGGTGCCATATCTTCCATGTAGGTTTTTATTTTACTGTTGTGGGGAAGAATATTGCTCGCCACGAAGAATTTTGTATCATTTTCATGAGCATAATTGATGCCCTTTGCCAGGTTTTCAAGCGTGAAGTCATTATTCCTAACGCGTAAACTGTAACGAGGCTGGCCGGCATAAACGGCATCAGCGCCATAAGCAATAGCATATTGCAGATTTTTAAAGTTTCCTGCCGGGGTCAATAATTCAACACTCATAATTTGAATAGATCTCTGGCATTTTGAGTAGTAAGTTCTGCAATAGTCTCAATATCAGTACCTCTGATTTCAGCTAGTTTTTCGGCAACTAAGCGGACATGGCCAGGAAAATTGGTTTTACCACGAAATGGGACAGGTGCAAGCCATGGAGAATCCGTTTCTATAAGTAGCCTGTCATCGGGTATTTTAGCCGCCATTTCTCTAACATTTTCAGCCTGTTTGAAAGTAACTATGCCAGAAATAGAGATATAAAAACCTAAATCAATAGATTGCTTGGCCATCTCCCAGTCTTCAGTAAAACAGTGCATCACACCACCTGCTTTATCTGCATGATGATCCTTGAGGATGTTGATGGTATCTTTTTTAGCCAGACGAGTATGGATAATCAGTGGTTTACCTGATTCAACGGCTGCATCTATGTGAGTTCTAAAACGCTTTCGTTGCCATTGTGGGCCATCGGTATGAAAGTAATCCAGACCTGTTTCACCGATAGCTACAATTTTATCTTTAGTTGATAAAGTTACAAGCTCTTCGACACTGGTTTCTCTTGCTTCTTCATAATCTGGGTGAACTCCAACGGTTGAATATACACCGTCTTTATGTACAATCTTTTGATACATTTCATCAAAAGACTCCATATTGACACTGATACAAACCATCTCAGAAACCTGTTGCTCACGGGTTAACTTGAGTAAGTGATCAATATCATTATTAAATTCAGCCAGATCAATGCGATCCAGATGACAGTGTGAGTCGAAAAACATTTTGGAGTGGTATTCTTAAAAACCTAATAATAACTGGCTATTAGAAAAGAAATCACATTGTGTGAGTGGGTCTATCTGCCTGTAAAGCGCCTGCAAGAAAACCTTCAATCTTGTTTCGAGTTCCCCCGTTATCCTGCACACTAAACTGAACCCCAATCCCTGCGGCTTTATTGCTTTGAGCCCCGTGGGGTGTTACCCAGATAATTTTACCCGCTACAGGTAATCTTTCCTTATCTTCCATAAGTGTTAACAGCATAAATACTTCATCACCCAGGCTGTATTTTTTATTGGTTGGTATAAACAGGCCACCATTTTGTACATAAGGCATGTAAGCTGCGTAGAGAGCACTTTTATCTTTGATGTTAAGAGATAGTATCCCTTGGCTTCTAGGTGCGGCCATGATTTTCCTCGTCTTTATTTTACTAATTGTTTAAGTGATATTAGCACGTCTTCAAGCTGCAGGAGAAGATTAAGGTTATTGTCTTCAGTTTGTAATGTGCTATCTATTTTAGTCAGCAATGTTATTAAACCTGATAGTTTATGCTTTAGTGCTATTGTTAGTTCATTTTGTAATAGATTATAGATCATATTTTGCAATTCTGTTTTTAATACCAGACGTAATTTTTCGTTGTCTGTGATTTTTAATGACTTCACCATGGACACAATATCCATTTGATTAAGGATATATTTATTTAATAAGGTACTGAAGTGATCTTGCTGCTGTTTGAATTCCTGTTGAAATAGTTGTAATGCAAGCTGTGCATCTTTGCGTGCTAAAGATAAGTATTCTGAAACCTGGCCAGTAGGTACACTTTGTTTTGTTAACCATTCTTCTGCTAATTTCTCATTGGGGTTTTCTACCACCCATTTTTGACATCGACTGCGAATGGTAATTGGTAACCTTCCAGCATTATGCGTGAGCAGGATAAGGGTTGAACCTGAAGATGGTTCTTCAAGCGTTTTAAGCAAGCTATTAGCTGAGGATTTATTTAATTTCTCAGCAGGATAGATCAACGCTATTTTCCCTGCTTGTAGATTCCTTGTCAGTGTAAACTGATGAATTAAACGCCGGATTTGATCTATTTTTATATCTTTGTTCAGTTTATGTGTTTTATCGTTATCAACCAAAGTGGTAAAAGTAAAGTCGGGATAATTATTGGCCAACATTAGCTGACAGGCCTGACACTGACCGCAGGGTTTACCCGGGGTTTCACTCTGACATAACAAAGCAGAAACCAGGTGCCAGCCAAATGAACGGCTATCTACAGCAGTGCGTAATTCAATTAAAATTGCATGCGGTAATTTCTGTTGCTGTTTTAACTCGACAAATTGATTTACAAGATTTTGCTGCCACTCCAGTACCGAAGGTTGGATGAGTTCAAAAACAGGGGTTTCGCTTTTCATCAGTACTTAAGTTACAGATAAGTTAAGTGAAAATTTCGAATTTACCGCTGAAATTATTTTTGAGGTAACCTCATCCATAGATCCTGATGCATCAATTAGTTTGTATCTATCCTGATTAGATTCGGCGATATCACGAAAAGCATTGCGAACTTTTCTGTGATATTCGTTGCCCTTTTTTTCAAATCGATCTTCCCCTGTTCCACGTGCTTCTGCTCTTGCCAGAGCGACATGTTCATCAATATCCAGAATTAACACGAAATCGGGGTTGAAGTCACCAATACTTAGCTTATGCATTTCATTAACCACATCCAGTCCAAGCTCGCCGGCAATACCCTGAAATGCACGGCTTGAATCAGCAAATCTGTCACTGAGAACCCAGCTGCCTTTTTCTAAAGTAGGCCAGATGGTATCGCGCAAATGTGCTCGCCTCGCGGCAACCATTAATAATAACTCGGTCATGCTATCCCATTTTTCAGGATCTCCATTTACCAGTAATTCGCGAATATCTTCTGCTGCAGCCGAGCCACCAGGTTCTCGGGTTAAAACACATGACAGGCCAGAGTCTAAAATAGACTGATGCAGTCTGCGGGTTTGAACACCCTTTCCTGAACCATCTACACCATCTATTACAATCATCTTATTCATCATTGAGGACATCTGTTTTAACCGGGGCTAGCTTTACGTTTTGGTTTACGACCTTTTAACTGGTACTTGGTCACGGCAGCGTTATGTTCAGCAAGTGTTTTAGAGAAATGATGGGTGCCATCACCTTTTGAAACAAAATAAATAGCTTCACTTTTTGCAGGATGAAGTGCTGCCCGTATCGCATCTCCACCAGGTAAAGCAATAGGTGTTGGAGTCAGTCCCTTATGTAAATAGGTGTTATAGGGAGTGTCTTTGCGTAAATCTTTGTAGCGAATATTGCCATCAAAACTATCCCCTAACCCATAAATTATTGTTGGGTCAGTTTGTAAACGCATTTTTTTATTTAAACGTTGAATAAAAGCCGCTGATATTAAGGGTCTCTCAAATGCAGCACCTGTTTCTTTCTCAATAATTGATGCAAGGATTAAAGCTTCGTAAGGTGATTTTAAAGGAACCGTTGAGTCTCGCTTTTCCCATTCTTTTTGCAGTGTGTCCTGCATTGTGTGGTAGGCACGTTTTAAGAAACTAATATCTGTCGTGCCGCGTGGGAAGTGATAGGTATCAGGTAAAAATTGTCCCTCTGGATGTTCATCCGGGTGTCCTATTCGAGCCATAATTACCGAAAGATCTGTCGATTCAATGGTATTAACTAAAACAGGATCAGTCTTTATAGCCTGTAACATCTGTTTAAATGTCCAGCCCTCAATAATCGTAAAACTATAAAGAATAGAATTTCCCTTCTTAAATAACTTGATAAGATCTTGAGGGGAATGTGATGATTTAATTCGATACTCACCGGCTTTAATATGAGTTTTTTCATCGTTTAGTTTAGCTAAAGCAATGAACATTAATGGATCAATAATATAGCCTTTATCAGCCAGGTTTTGAGCCACCTGCCTAATTGTATTTCCACTATAAATTGTAAACAGAGCAGACTCTGTTTCAATAAGAATCGGTTGTGTTTGAAATTGATTGAATTTATAACCCAGAAACAGGCTTGCAAGAAGACCCGTTAATATAAGGAAATATATTATTTTTTTAATTGCCCTAATGGCCATGGAATTTAGTCTGTAAGTCTTTAGTAATTGGACCGATTTTATACTTGATGTCTTCTATCTGAATGACCGGGCTAATGCCCTGTACACTGTTGCATAAAAAGCATTCATCAGCGGTAACAACATCGTGTTTTGAATAGTGTCCGATTTTAACTGCTTTTCCATTTTGCTTCAGGTTTTTTAATATCAATTGTCGCATAATGCCATCAACACCAGATGTTTCAAGACTGGGTGTAAAAACCACTCCATCTTTAATAAAAAAGAAGTTATTGATAATACTTTCAATAATGGAACCTTCATCATCTAAAAGTAATGCTTCATTAAATTGACTTCTGCTTTTTAATTGATGGGTTGCCAGAACATAGTCAAGACGGTTTAAGTGTTTAAGCCCTGCTAAATTTCTATTTTTAGATAATGTAATTTCTGAGAATATAGCTTTAACTTGTTGATATTCTGTAGTTTTAGATGAGTCATATTTTAACAGGTAAACATTGGCTTGTGATTCTTCTGGAAGTTTGAGCCCTCTTCCTCCAGAACCTCGGGTAAGTATAATTTTAATAACAAGGCGTAAGTTAAGGTCGATATAGCCCTGTAAATTTTCTTCAAACCAGTCTTTGTCAGGGCAGCTAATATAAAGTTTTTTAGCTGAAGAATATAGCCTTGAATAATGTTCAGGCCAGTATTTGATTTCTCCATTATCCAGTAACATAGTCTCAAATAATCCATCACCGTATTGAAAACCACGATCTTGTAGATCTACCTGTTGATTTCCCTGTAGGTCGCTAATCAGCTTGTAATGCATTAATCAACCCCCTGGCCTTATGACGTGTCTCTGTTAATTCTTTTTCTGTCACCGAATCACTAACTATGCCAGCACCTGCTCTGAATCGAACGGTATTCCCTGTAACGGTCATCGTTCTGATTAATATATTGAAATCCATTTCTCCATCGTCACTGATATAGCCCACAGATCCGGTGTAAGCACCTCGAGCAGTCTGCTCCAGTTCACTGATAATTTCCATACACCTTACTTTAGGACAGCCTGTTATGGTGCCCCCGGGAAAAACAGCATGAAGCACATCTTTCACAGATAGATTTTTTCTTAATTTCCCGCAAATACTAGATACGATATGGTGTACATAACTATAAGTCTCAACAACCATTCTATCTTTCACTTTGATACTGCCAGGCTCACAAATTCGCCCCAGATCATTTCTTTCAAGATCAATTAGCATGACATGCTCAGCACGTTCTTTTGGATGGTTAAGCAGTTTTTTAGAGAATGCCTTATCTTCCTGCTGATCTTTACCCCTTGGATAGGTACCGGCTATAGGCCGGGTTTCTGCAATTCTGTTACTAACAGAAACCAGTCGTTCAGGGGATGAACTAAGAATATATTTATCTTCAAATTTGACCAATGCAGCAAATGGAGCTGGATTAGTCGTGCGCAATTTTTGATATAAACATGTAGGGTTTAAAGTTGATTGAGCTTTTGCTACCCACTCGCGAGACAAATTAGCCTGGAAAATATCACCATCAACAATATATTGATGAATTTTATTTAAATGATGCCGATAAATATCAGGGTCTTCTTCCTGTGTTTCAAAGCTATTACTTGAATAGGTATCCACTTCAGTGGATTGTTTAATATCCTGCTGGATTAAATTGATTAAGTTTTTATTTTTTCTATTAGCAACCAGAGTACAAATATTTTTTTCATGGTCGATAATTACTGCGGCTGGTATTTTACTGATAAAAGCAGTGGGTAATCCTGTTTTTTCTGGATAAAATGTTACGGACGGCTCAATGGTGGCCGCATATTCGTAACTTAAAAAAACAAACCAGCCCCCTATAAAAGGTAAATCATGGTCGTTTTGGTTATCAGTTAATGGTGTTTTTATAGTGTCGAGACAATCGTCATCATCACTATATTGAGTCAGTGTTTGCTCGGGGTAAGCCATTAGAATGGAATAACGCGTATTTACTTCTCCTGATGTATTGGAAGCAAGTAAATACGGGTAATCATCTGGCTTAAACTGATGTAAAGCCAATAAATCTGGTAAATAAGGTATTTCTAAACGGTGAAACACCATACTCTGTGATTCAAGTTATATTAGATACTCTTAAACAGCAACGTACCGTTAGTTCCACCAAAACCAAAGTTATTGGATAATGTAACTGATAGTTTTGCATCACGAGAAGTATTTGCACAAAAATCAAGATCACATTCAGGATCCTGATTTTCCAGATTTATAGTTGGAGGTATAATCTGATCACGTAAAGCAAGTATTGAGAAAATTGCCTCTATGCCACCTGCAGCTCCAAGAAGGTGGCCAGTCATAGATTTAGTTGAACTGACAACGATATCTTTGGAATGTGATCCCATTGCAAGCTGCACAGCCATCGCTTCAGCTTTATCACCTGCTGGAGTAGATGTTCCATGAGCGTTTATGTAGCCCACTTCTTCTTTATTCATGCCCGCATCGTTAAGAGCATTGTGCATACAACGTGCCGGGCCTTCTCCACCTGGTGAAGGTGATGTCATGTGATAAGCGTCACCGCTCATGCCATAACCTGCTAATTCACAGTATATTTTAGCACCACGTTTCTTGGCAAATTCGTATTCTTCTAAAACAACTACACCGGCACCATCACCTAAAACAAAACCATCTCTGTCGACATCCCAGGGACGACTAGCCGCTTCAGGGTCATCGTTACGAGTTGATAATGCTCTTGCAGCAGCAAAACCTCCAACGCCTAATGGGCAGGTAGACATTTCTGATCCACCAGCAATCATTACATCGGCATCACCGTAAGCAATCATTCGAGCTGCGTCACCAATGTTATGTGTTCCAGTAGTGCAGGCACTTACAATAGAAATGTTAGGACCTTTCAGTCCTTTCATAATAGATAAATTACCGGACACCATATTAATGATGGCACTGGGTACAAAAAACGGAGAGATTTTACGAGCACCACCGGCAACATATTGATCACGGTTTCTTTCAATTCCGGGTAATCCACCAATACCTGAACCGATAGCAACACCAATGCGCTCAGCATTTTCATCGGTAACTTCAAGACCAGCATCTTCCATAGCCTGAAGACCTGCAGCAATTCCATAATGAATAAAAGGATCCATTTTTTTAAGATCTTTTTTCAGAATATACTGGGTAGCATCAAAATCTTTTACAGAGCCACTAATTTTGACTGGGAAATTAGAGGTATCAAAGGCTGTGATAGGCGCAATACCACTTTTACCTGCAACTATATTCTTCCAGGATTCTTCAACAGTATTACCAACCGGAGTTAGCATTCCTAAACCAGTAACTACGATGCGACGCTTAGACAAAGGATTAACCTCTAAATGGACTAGTATTATTTACCACTAAATTAAAATGCCGCTTAACACAATAATGTTAAGCGGCATAAGGGAGTTTAAAAACTCAATTACAAATTGTTATTGATGTAATCAATAGCAAGTTGAACAGTAGTGATTTTTTCAGCTTCTTCATCAGGAATTTCAGTTTCAAATTCTTCTTCAAGAGCCATAACCAGTTCAACAGTATCGAGTGAGTCAGCACCCAGGTCATCTACAAATGATGCAGCATTTGTTACATCTTCATCTTTTGCGCCCAGTTGCTCAGCAACAATCTTTTTTACACGTTCTTCTACAGAGCTCATGTTTGAGTTTCTCCTAATTAGTAATTCATTCAGCATGTTTGAGACGCGCTATTGTATTGAAAAGCATCAAGACATGCCACCATTTTTAAATACTTCTATTAATTGTTTAAAATCAATTGGTTATAGCAACCTTATGACACATGACTTTAAGTGTAAAACTTAAGCCATATACATCCCGCCATTCACATGGATAGTTTCACCGGTTATATAAGCTGCCGCAGGTGAAGCTAGAAACACAACAGTAGCTGCAATTTCTTCTGCACTGCCCAATCTTCCCAGAGGTATCTGAGATAGTAAGGCATCTTTTTGTTTATCACCAAGTTCTTTAGTCATGTCGGTATCAATAAATCCTGGCGCTACGGCATTTACAGTAACATTTCGTGAACCAATTTCCCTGGCTAAAGATTTACTGAACCCAACCAGACCGGCTTTTGCAGCGGCATAGTTAGTTTGACCGGGATTGCCGGATGCACCAACTACTGATGATATGCTGATAATTCTTCCAGTTCGTTTTTTCATCATACCTCTTACAACTGCTTTAGACATCCTGAAAATAGAACTTAAATTAGTGTTTATAATAGAATCCCACTGATCTTCTTTCATCGCCATCAATAAACCATCTTTGGTAATGCCTGCATTATTAATGAGTATGTCAGTAGTTCCAAATTCATCAGTAATCTGTTTTAAACAAGCTGCAATAGACTCAGTATTTGCAACATCAAGCATAAGTCCTTTTCCCTTAATACCTGCATCAGAGAGGTAAGTAGTAATATTGTCTGCTCCACCCTGACTAGTAGCCGTACCGATGACGGTTGCTCCAGCTTCTCCAAGACCCCGTGCAATAGCCTTCCCGATACCTCTACTTGCGCCTGTAACCAGTGCAATTTGATCTGTTAACATGATTTATTATTTCTCCGATAAAATTTGTTTTGTTTTTTCTAAGCTTTCGAGATTAAAAACTGCATGAGCAGTCATTGCTTTATTTATACGTCTAGTTAACCCGGTCAGAACTTTACCTGGACCAAATTCAATCAGTGTATCAACACCGTTCTGATTAATATTATTTACGCAATCCACCCATAAAACCGGTTGAAATAACTGTAGTTTTAGTAATTCTCGAATTTCATCAACCGACCCGGCCTGCCCTGCATTCTGATTATGAATAACCTTAAAAGCAGGCATTTTCATGGATATGCCAAGTAATTGCTGGTGTAATAAATCCGCAGCACCCTGCATTAAAGCGCTATGAGAAGGAACACTTACGGGAAGTGGTAATGTCCGCTTAGCGCCTAGTTGCTTACAGTTATCCATTGCATTTTCTACACTGGCTTTATTGCCTGCAATTACTACCTGCCCGGGAGAATTAAAGTTTACAGCTGAAACTATACCTTCTTCCACGCTTTCACAGGCTTTGATCACATCTTCATCTGATAAGCCGATGATGGCAGCCATAGCTCCCTCACCTTCGGCAACAGCCGACTGCATTAAACGGCCTCTTTCGGCAACCAATTTAATCGCATCGGTATATTGAAGGCTACCTGCACAAACTAAAGCACTGTATTCACCTAAACTGTGACCGGCATATATGTTAGCAGAAGGCGTATTTAACTGTTCCCACACTCTGAAACTGGCGACACCTGAAGCAAGCATGGCTGGCTGTGTGATTTCAGTGTTATTGAGTTTCTCTGCGGGTCCATCAGTAATAATGCTTTTCAAATCATAACCGAGAGCCTCAGAAGCCTCGTTGAAACAGTTATCGACTATGGATTGATAATCTCCCCAGTCGGACATCATGCCAATGGATTGAGAACCCTGACCTGGAAAAATAAAAGCTATTTTTGAAGAGCTGTCTGATGAGCTAGTTGTCATACTATTTTATTAACTAAAAACGTACATTTTATCATATGATATCGAAACTGGAAAATACCTCTGCCAACTTAAATTAGACATTACGCTGTTTAAAATATAACGATTTACACTCGAAAAATTAGATTTCACAGTGTTTTCAACGTTGATTCTTTTATCTGTTGCGATTCCTGATAAAAGGTGGATAATGACGCGGTTTTTAACGCACAGGTTGTAAAGAATGCCAAAAGGCGATCACATTGAAATGCAGGGAACGGTTATTGATACCTTACCTAATACTATGTTTCGAGTTGAACTTGAAAATGGACACGTTGTAACTGCCCATATTTCCGGAAAAATGCGCAAACATTACATACGTATACTCACTGGTGATAATGTAACTGTTGAATTAACGCCTTATGATCTATCTAAGGGACGTATTACTTTTCGCGAAAGATAAAACTATCACACATTAACTTAGAATCCCTGGAAACATACCAGGGAAGATACATTACGCTTTTGCTTTTTCCTCGACAGTCGATTTTGAATGGCAAACAAGTATGCCTTTTTCTACATCGATTCTCACTTCACCACCTTCAGATAAATCACCAAACAGTAGCTCATCAGCTAGAATCTGTTTGATTTCATCCTGAATCACTCTTGCCATTGGCCTTGCTCCCATCTTGGGGTCGTAGCCTTTTTCAGCAAGATAAGTTCTGGCAGCATCTGAAATAATCATGGTTACTTTTTTAGCTTCCAGTTGAGCTTCAAGCTCTATCAGGAATTTATCAACCACATTCAGAATAACTTTTGAATCTAACGCATCAAAATGAATCGTGGCATCCAGGCGGTTTCTGAATTCGGGTGTAAATATTTTCTTAATTGCTTCACCGGCATCAGAGCTATTATCCTGAAGGGTAAATCCCATGCTACTTCTACTAATAAGGTCGGCACCGGCATTAGTTGTCATTACAAGAATTACATTCCTAAAATCAGCTTTTCTACCGTTATTGTCGGTCAGGGTTCCATTATCCATGATCTGTAATAACAGGTTGAAAACATCAGGATGAGCTTTTTCAATTTCATCGAGTAATACCACAGAATAAGGATGTTTGAGAACTTCTTCAGTTAATAAGCCGCCCTGATCAAATCCCACGTATCCAGGAGGAGCGCCGATCAGTCTTGAAACCGTATGCCTTTCCATGTATTCAGACATATCAAAGCGGATAAGCTCTACTCCCATAATAGTAGCCAGTTGTTTACATACTTCAGTTTTTCCGACACCGGTAGGACCTGCAAAAAGAAAAGAACCAACAGGCTTCTGATCACGCCCTAAACCTGAACGAGACATTTTAATAGCTGCGTCGAGAGTTTTTATCGCTTTATCTTGACCAAAAACAACTCTGGATAAGTTTTTACTCAAATTCTTAAGCATATCCATATCAGCCGTATTTACTGTTGATGAAGGTATACGCGCAATTCGAGAAACAATAAATTCAATATCATGAATACCGATTGTCTTTTTTCGTTGTTTTTCAGGTAAAATTCTGCGTTTCGCACCCGCTTCATCGATAACATCAATAGCTTTATCGGGTAAGTGTCGATCATTTATGTAACGAGCAGATAATTCTGCAGCTTTCTTTAATGCCTGAATGGTGTATTTAACTTCATGATGTTCTTCGAACCTGCTTTTCAGGCCTTTTAATATCTGGAAGGTTTCTTCTATAGTGGGTTCAGGAACATCAATTTTCTGAAATCGTCTGGCCAGTGCACGATCTTTTTCAAAAACGCCACGGTATTCCTGATAAGTGGTTGAACCTATACATTTCATTTCGCCATTGGCTAAAACGGGTTTTATCAGGTTTGAGGCATCCATAACGCCACCAGAGGCAGAACCTGCGCCAATAATGGTATGAATCTCATCGATGAATAAAACAGCATGAGGTTCTTCTTTCAATTGTTTAATAACGGCTTTTAAACGTTTTTCAAAGTCGCCCCTATATTTTGTACCCGCTACCAGAGCACCTAGATCTAATGAATAGATAGTGGCATCCAGCAATATATCAGGTACAGATTCTTCAATAATTTTACGTGCAAGACCTTCAGCGATAGCTGTTTTACCCACACCTGCTTCACCGACCAGCAGAGGATTATTTTTACGTCGTCGGCAAAGAGTCTGAACAACTCTTTCAACTTCTTCTTCGCGCCCAACCAGAGGGTCAATATTACCGGCTAATGCCATTTCGTTGAGGTTGGTGGCAAAAGCTTCCAGAGGTTTTTCTTTTGCGGGTTCTTCGGTAAAAGTTTCACTTTCTGTAGAAAATACATCTTCATGCATAGACTCATCAAGACGGGAAATTCCATGAGATAGATAGTTCGTAATATCCAGTCTTTCTATATCCTGAGAGTGCAGTAGAAAGACAGCATGAGAATCCTGCTCAGAGAAGATAGCAACCAGAACATTAGCACCTGAAACCTCACCCTGCCCTGATGACTGAACATGGAAAAGGGCTCGTTGTAATACGCGCTGAAAACCAAGGGTAGGTTGAGTTTCCCGATCATCATCGCTTAACAGGATAGGTGTATTTTGGTCGACAAACATCAGCAAATCATCACGTAATCTTTTGATATCGGCACCACAGGCGTGTAATACCGCAATTGCTGAAGCATTTTCGGTTAACATCAATAGAATATGTTCAACCGTAATAAACTCATGCCTTTTCTCTTTAGCGTCGAGAAAGGCCTGATTTAGCGAAAGCTCTAATTCTTTATTTAACATAACAACCTGTATATTTCGTTACCTTAACTATAGACCCAAATTTTGTAGATTGCACTCAGGCTTCTTCCATCTCACACATTAGGGGGTGTTTATTTTCCCGTGCAAAGTTATTCACCTGAATGACTTTTGTTTCAGCGATATCTTTGGTGAAAATTCCGCAGACACCTTTACCCAGTTTATGCACATGCAGCATTATTTGCGTAGCCTGCTCACGATCATGATTAAAGATGGATTCGAGAATATTAACCACAAATTCCATCGGTGTATAATCATCATTAATCAACACAACTTTAAACAAAGGTGGTTTCTTAAGTTTAGGCTTCGTTTGTTCTAATAAAACTGTATCGTCGTCGTCAGACTGCTGACTCATGCAAAAAATCCTGTGTTTGGGATAAAAATGTTTCAACTATCAACATAATAACTTGTGTTAATGTTTTCAACTCATGGAGGGCAAATAAAGCGAATAAATTACAAGAAAGCTAGTTTTTTTTCATGCTAACATATTGCTTATGCGGTGAAATATTCTATGATAATGACTGGCATTATAACTAAAATAATTAAAATATTGGAACACCTGTCTAAAAGCAGGCAGCAACACAAACATTGAGGTAAAGTTATGACCACAGGTACAGTGAAATGGTTTAGTAACGTAAAAGGTTACGGATTTTGTAATACGGACGAAAACGAAGAGGATGATATATTTGTCCATTTCTCAGCTATAGAGATGGACGGCTATAGAAAGCTAACTTCTGGCCAAAAGATTGAATTTGATATCGATGAAGGTCCGAAAGGTTTACAGGCGCAAAATATTCGATCAGTCAATAACTGATCTGTAGCAATAATCCTTCCCAGAATTTATCGAAGAGTAATTTTACTCTTCGATTTTTAAATCCCACTTCATCAACCCTATTCATACTTAAAATTTGTGAATAATTTAAATCAGTTAAATATTTATATTTAACCTAATTATCACTAAAAAACATCATAAATAATTTATTAGGCCTTTGTTTCTTACTGAGCCTGAAATCATAGTGTATAATTCTGCGCTCTAAATTATTGCTGTCAGAGGAATTTATGACCTACAAACACATTACTGTTCCTGAACAGGGTACTGCTATCACGGCTAACCCTGATAATAGTCTGAATGTACCAGATCAACCGATTATCCCTTTTATTGAAGGTGATGGAATAGGATCGGATATCACTCCACCGATGCAAGATGTTGTGAATGCAGCTGTTAACAAGGCTTATTCAGGTGACCGTAAAATTCACTGGATGGAAATTTATGCCGGTGAGAAAGCCACACAAACCTATGGTGAAAATGAATGGCTACCAGAAGAAAGTCTTAATGCCATGGAAGAATATATAGTTTCTATCAAAGGTCCTTTAACAACACCTATAGGTGGCGGTATGCGCTCGCTTAATGTTGCTATCCGTCAAAAACTTGATTTGTATGCCTGTGTCAGACCTGTTAGATATTTTGATGGCATTGAAACTCCTCTAAAGCGACCACAAGACACTGAAATGGTTATCCACCGTGAAAATACAGAAGATATCTATGCAGGCATTGAGTGGGAATCCGGTTCTGACGATGTTAAAAAGGTAATCAAATTTTTAACTGAAGAAATGGGCGTGACCAGCATTCGCTTTCCTGAGACTTCTGGTATTGGTATCAAGCCAGTTTCATCTGAAGGTTCAAAGCGTTTAATTCGTAAGGCCATGAAATATGCCGTGGATAATGATCGTGATTCAGTAACACTGGTGCATAAAGGTAATATCATGAAATTCACCGAAGGTGGATTTCGCAACTGGGGTTATGAGCTGGCTAAAGAAGAGTATGGAGCTACATTAATCGGTGAAGGCCCCTGGTGTGAATTTAGCAATCCTAAAACGGGTAAAACAATCACGGTAAAAGATGTCATTGCTGATAATTTCTTACAACAGATTCTTCTTCGCCCGAGTGAGTACGATGTTATTGCTACTCTCAATCTGAATGGTGATTATGTTTCAGATGCCCTGGCAGCCCAGGTAGGCGGTATTGGTATTGCTCCCGGTGCAAATATTGCGGACACAGTAGGTGTTTTTGAAGCAACTCATGGTACTGCTCCCAAATACACAGGATTAAATAAAGTAAATCCTGGCTCATTGATTTTATCAGCTGAAATGATGCTTCGTTACATGGGCTGGACTGAGGCTGCTGATTTGATCATTAAGGGAATGTCGAGTGCAATAGAAGCCAAACAAGTTACTTATGACCTTGCTCAGGATCAGTCAGGTCCAAACGTGCTGAGCACGTCAGCATTTGGTGAAGCTGTAATCTCACATATGTAATAAGCTTTTAGGCGACTCTATTGCTTATTGCTGGAGTCGCCTTTTAAAGCCCTATATTTTTTATAATAGGTTTACTAACCCGGTGTAAACCTGAAGCCTCTACCACCTTGGTTGCTATTTCTTCAATCGACATGGTTGCTGTATTAATAAACGGCACCTTAAATTGCTCAAACATCTGCTCAGCTGCCTTTATTTCAAAGCGACATTGATCTATCGAGGCGTAACGACTGTTAGCTCTCCTCTCTTCACGTATATGTGCTAATCGTTTAGGATTTGTGGTTAATCCAAACAATTTATTCTTATATTTTTTTATGGTTTCCGGAAGTTCTTCAGAATCCATATCTTCTTCAGTAATTGGATAATTTGCAGCCTTAAGACCAAATTGTAAGGCCAGATATAAACAGGTTGGGGTTTTACCACTACGCGAAACACCAATAACAATGATATCTGCCTGACTATACAGTTTGGTTGTCATTCCATCGTCATGCAACATTGAAAAGTCAATGGCTTCTATGCGAGATTCATAAAGCCCCTGGTTACTTATTCGATGTGATTGCCCTGACTCGTGGATTGAATGTTCATGAAGTGTTTTCTCCAGATCTGGTAGAAAACTGGCGAAGGGGTCAACAATTAAGGCATCTGACTGATTAATGACCTCACTGATTTTTTCATCAGCCATGGTTGAGATGACTATCGGTTTAACTTTTGAGCGTTCATAAGAAGTTTTAATACGTTGCACGATATTTAATGCTTTTGTCTCACTGTCTACAAACGGGATAGTTACCGAACTAAATGTCGTATCAGGAAATTGGGCCAATAAACTATGACCTAATGTTTCTGCTGTAATAGCCGTTCTATTTGAAAGGAAATATACGTGTCTTACTGGTTTATCTAGGGTATCAGTCATAAAGTTATTTAAACTACATCTAAGCCTTTTCGACTTTTAACATTTGAAGTTATTTTGATTATGCTACATTAGCTACATTAATAACAATATAAAATTACGCATCTGTTATGACTTCAAATAACTCCGATTTCGGCGATCAAAAAGTTCTTGGCCTTGAACAGCTTGGCATGAACGATGTTCCTGTAGTAGGCGGTAAAAATGCTTCTTTAGGGGAGATGATTTCAAACCTGTCCAACCTTGGGGTCAATGTGCCTGGCGGATTTGCCACAACAGCCGATGCTTATCGAGAGTTTTTAGATGCCGCAGGTTTAACCGACAAAATTAATAACACTCTAAATGAGCTGGATGTTGATGATGTTAACGCATTAGCCTCATGTGGAAAAAATATTCGTCAATGGGTTGTGGAAGCCCCCTTACCTGCTGACCTTGAAACTGAAGTTAGAAAATCCTATAAAGAAATGGCAACAGAAGGCATGGATGCAACAGTTGCTGTTCGCTCATCAGCCACAGCCGAAGATTTGCCCGATGCATCCTTTGCAGGCCAACAGGAGACTTTTCTCAACATCAAAGGCATTAATCAGGTATTACATGCAATAAAACTCGTTTTCGCCTCATTGTTTAATGACCGAGCTATTTCCTATCGTGTGCATCAGGGATTTGATCATGCTGAGGTAGCACTTTCGGCTGGAATTCAGATGATGGTGCGGAGTGACCTTGCCTCAAGCGGTGTTATGTTCAGTATAGATACTGAGTCGGGCTTTGAAGATGTCGTGTTCATCACCGGTAGTTATGGGCTGGGTGAAACAGTTGTTCAGGGAGCTGTCAATCCAGATGAATTTTATGTATATAAGAAATCCTTGAGTGCTGGAAAAAAAGCTATTCTACAGAAAAATCGTGGCAGCAAGATGATCAAGATGATCTATGCGCAGGAAGAGCATCCTGAACATGCTATTCAAACTGTTAGCGTAGATGTACATGAGCAGAAAATGTTTTGCATATCAGATGAAGATATTAACGCTTTGGCCGTTATGGCGATGACCATAGAAAAACATTATCAACGCCCTATGGATATTGAGTGGGCTAAAGACGGTCTTAGCGGTGAGTTATTCATCGTTCAGGCACGCCCAGAAACAGTGGTTTCGCGTGAAGGAAAGGTTATAGAAAGGTATGTTTTAAAAGAACGGTCTAAATTCATTGTAGAAGGCCGTGCCGTGGGAAACCGAATTGGCCAGGGAAAAGCGAAGGTTATTACCGACCTTACTCAAATGGATCAAATTGAACAGGGCGATGTACTAGTCACTGACATGACAGACCCAGACTGGGAACCAGTCATGAAGAAAGCTTCTGCCATAGTAACTAACCGTGGTGGCCGAACCTGTCATGCCGCTATCATTGCGCGTGAAATGGGCATACCTGCTTTAGTAGGTTGTGGAGATGCAACCAGGGTAATTCAGCATGGAGCCGATATCACCGTGTCCTGTGCCGAGGGTGATACTGGATTTGTCTACTCTGGCATGTTGAAATTTGAACATCAAAAACATGAACTATCCCAAATGCCAGATATTCCAGTTAAGGTAATGATGAATGTGGGAAACCCTGAACGTGCATTTAGCTTTGCCCGTCTACCGCATAAAGGTGTTGGCCTGGCTCGACTTGAGTTTATCATCAATAAAATGATTGGTATTCATCCAAAAGCTCTCTTAAATTTTGAGCAAATGAATGTTGAGTTACAACAGGTCATCCATGAAAAAATAAACGGTTATAACTCCCCGGTTGATTATTATGTAGATCGTTTGAGTGAAGGCATAGCGACTCTTGGTGCAGCCTATGCACCCGAAAGAGTTATTGTGCGTTTGTCAGATTTCAAATCCAATGAATATGCCCATTTAATTGGTGGTGAAATTTTCGAGCCCGAAGAAGAGAATCCAATGATCGGATATCGAGGCGCTTCAAGATATATTTCAGAAGAGTTTCAAGAGTGTTTTGCACTCGAGTGTGAAGCCATTAAAAGAGTACGTCTTGAGATGGGCATTCAGAATGTAGAAATTATGATACCGTTTGTGCGAACCCTCGAAGAAGCCGATGGCGTCATCAAACTTCTTAAACAAAATGGCTTAGAACGCGGTAAAGATGGTTTGAAAATCATAATGATGTGTGAACTACCTTCAAATGTATTACTTGCTGATGAGTTCCTGGAGTTTTTTGACGGATTCTCTATTGGTTCAAACGACCTGACTCAATTAACACTTGGACTGGATAGAGATTCAGGCCTGATCGCCCATTCTTTCGATGAACGCAATCCTGCCGTGATGAAACTACTGGAACAGGCCATCAATGCCTGTAAAAAAGCTGGTAAATACGTTGGCATTTGTGGACAGGGACCTTCAGATCACCCTGATTTGGCTAAATGGCTTCTGGAACAGGGAATCGATAGTGTTTCACTGAACCCGGATACAGTTGTTGATACCTGGTTATTTATGGCAGACCAAAAGAACTAAAATGATAGAAAATTACCAACCTCTTGGCTTTGGTGTCTATCATCTGGATAGCCATTATTTTAAACCGGGCGTTGCCAGCTTTTACTGTATTGTGCATAACGATGAAGTGGCTGTGATAGAAACCGGCACTAGTCACTCTCTTCCCTTCCTTCAACAATTTTTAAAAGACTTAAATCTGTCTCCAGAACAGGTCAAATACATTATACCTACGCATGTACATCTGGACCATGCTGGTGGTGCCGGTGTCATGATGCAGGCTTGCCCTAATGCACAGCTAATAATTCACCCACGTGGTGCCAGGCATATGATAGACCCGACGAAACTTATTGCAGCCACCAAGGAAGTGTATGGAGAACCACTTTACAATCGAATTTATGGAGATATTCCTGCTATTGACGAAGCTCGTGTAGTTGTGGCTCAACATGAATCAAGTTTCTATTTAAATGACCGCGAACTGTTTATTGTGGATACTCCAGGACATGCTTACCATCATTTTTGCGTGGTTGACTCTTTTAGTAAGGGAATATTCACCGGTGATACTTTTGGGCTGTCATACCCTAATTTAATTTATCAGCATAAACGTGTTGTTTTACCCACAACAACACCTATTCATTTCAATCCTCAGGCACTGATGAACTCAATAGATTTGCTCATGTCATTTAACCCGGAGCGGATATATCTAACACATTTTAATATGTTACCTGACCCAAAATCTGTTGTAGATCAATACAAGAGAAGCGTCGACGATTTTGTTCAATTAACTGAAAGTGTTAAACCTGTAGATGATTCACTGCTACCCATTCTGATGAATGAGATGGGTAAAATGATTTCATCGCAGTTTGAGTTTAATCAGGACTTAATCATCAATCAGCTGGCAAATGATATTAAACTAAATTCTCAGGGACTGGCTTTCTGGTATCAAAATAGATAAATTCTTTAAATGAACAATGCATACTGGACTAACCGTAAAAACCATCCTACCCTTTACAGGTTTTAATAACGACTTTAAACAGTTTGAAAATCACCCTTTTATTTTTACTTTTAACTATTTCCTGTAACAATGTTTTAGCTAAATCAGCTGAATTTGTTCAGTGTTTTGATTTTGGTTGCAAATCAACCAAAGAATTTTCATTTAACCAGGATCAATGGAAAAGTATTAATGATATTTTCACCCGGCCTGCACTTTCTGCCTGGATAGAAAAACAGCAGATACGCCAGGCTGTCGCACTGATGGAAATAATGGCGGGTTCAATCAGTGGAACAAGTCTGGATAAAGGCGGTAATTACTCTGGTATTGACTTACCGTTCCAGCAGGATTGCATTGATGAATCTACAAATACTTATCAGTATCTACAGGCTCTACAACTGAGAAACTTGTTGCACTGGCATCAGGTAGCTGAGAAAAAACGACGGATCATCTGGTTTGCAACTCACTGGACTGCCGTCATACGTGAGCATAATACTAATCAACAGTTTGCAGTAGATTCCTGGTACCGTGATAATGGCGATTTACCCTACATTCAAAAAATTGAAAACTGGTTACGAAAATCTTCTTTCTCTGATTCACTAAATCCCTGATGACTAAAGAAAAAATTATTATTGGAATATCTGGCGGCGTTGACTCAGCTGTTGCTGCCCTGTTACTCAAACAACAGGGGTATCAGGTTGAAGCACTGTTTATGAAAAACTGGGAAGAAGATGATACTCAGGAGTATTGTTCAGCAGCTGTAGACCTGGCTGATGCTCAGCAAGTTTGTGACAGGCTTGATATCCCTTTGCATTCTGTAAATTTTGCGTCCGAATACTGGGATCGGGTATTCGAATATTTTCTTGAAGAGTACAGGTTAGGAAGAACGCCAAACCCTGACATTATGTGTAACAGGGAAATCAAGTTTAAGGCTTTTTTGGAATACGCTATAGAAATGGGTGCGAGCAGAATTGCTACCGGACATTATGTGCAAAATAAATTAGTAGAAAATGGTACACAATTACTCCGAGGTCTTGATGAAAACAAAGACCAGTCCTATTTTTTATATGCACTCAATAGTTATCAACTTTCCAAAGCTTTATTCCCGGTTGGGCACTTACATAAATCCCAGGTACGTCAGTTAGCCGAAGAAAATGGATTTGATGTGTTTAATAAAAAAGATTCAACCGGTATTTGTTTTATTGGTGAGCGAAAGTTTAAAGATTTTTTACAACAATTTCTGCCAGCACAACCGGGTAAAATTCAGACTCTCGAAGGAATAACTATTGGCTCACATTCAGGTTTAATGTATTACACCATGGGACAAAGACAGGGTTTAGGCATTGGTGGTTTACAAAATGCATCCGAACAACCCTGGTTTGTTTCAGGAAAAGATCTGGATAATAACATTCTGATTGTCACTCAGGGGCATGACCATCCGGCCCTGTTTAATAGTCACTGTGAAATTGAAGGTTTACACTGGATCAATAAATTTGATATTCAACTGCCCTTTAGCTGCACCGCTAAAATCCGCTATCGACAACAGGACCAGCACTGTACAATTACGACAATAGAAAGTGGCATTGCCACTGTAGAATTTAAACAGCCACAACGAGCCATCACACCGGGTCAGGCTCTGGTTTTATATGATGATCAAGTTTGTCTGGGTGGCGGTACAATTAATAAAGCCTTCAACTTAAATTAGTATTCATGTCTCAATTACAGGATCAAACCCTGGCACTTGCCAGCATGTTTCAGTCTGCCACCTTAATTAATAAGCTGGCTAATGGTGAATCTATAAACCAGGCTGCTTATGACTGTAGCCTCGATAGCCTGTTTACACTTCAGGCTCAATCTACTGAAGATATTTTTGGTTATAGTGATGGACTTATAACGGGGTTAAATACATTAAAATCTTATCTGGGTGGCGATAACGGCACCCCTGACAGACAAATTGCCTACTATGTTTTATCGATGATAAAACTTGAAGCCAAAATGATTAAAAAACAAAAGCTGGTCAATGATATACAAACAGGCTTTGAAACAATTCAGCAACACGCTATAGACTTTGATTTATCACAATCTGCCAAAGCTCATAAAGTCGATGGGCTGTATCAAAATACTATTAGCAACATTAAACCTAGAATCATCGTACAGGGTGATCAAACTCATCTGAGTAACAGTGATACTACAAGTAAAGTACGTACGTTACTTTTTGCAGGAATTCGTGCCGCTGTTTTATGGCGTCAAAAAGGCGGATCACGATTAAAGTTGCTATTATCAAGAAAAAAATATGTAGAGCAGGCTGAATTAGTTTTACAGAAATTTAAATAACTCAGCTTCTGAAAAAGTAAGAGATCTCAATAGTATTCATGCTCATTAACCTTTATTTCTTAGACTTTTTATAACCCATACCTTATGGATGAAAGTTATTCAGTTTAAGAAACAGGTTTAACAAGGTATCTATTCAGAGTTTCAGAGGAACATCGTTCAAGCAGGCGTACCATCAGAAAAATACTTACCAGAGTAAAAACAATTCTACCGAATAAGATACCGCTTAAATCAGCACCTATTAACATCATTAATAAGGTATCTTCGATCAGGCTATGAGATAGCCCAAGCAGAGACATTGAAAACAATACATCCCGTGGTTTGATATGCCCTGCCTTCGCTTCATTAATTAACAGGGCTCCACCATAAGACAAACCCAAAGTTAAACCTACCAGAGTAATAGTTTCAGCTTCACGACCAATCCCAAGTAAATGCAGGATAGGTCGTAACATATTATTAATACGCTGAATAATGCCTGCTCTTTTTAAGATATCGAGAAGAAATACCAAAGCTATAACGATACAGAATATTAGTAATAAACTGATTAGCTGGTTTTGTAACCATGCAGAAAAAGAGTTGTCGATTTTATCCGGTGTCCAGAGTAACTGAGCCGGTTGTTGTAACCAGTCTGTTATTTGATATATCTGGTTATAGATCACTCCAATAACAACAGCCATGCCAGTTCGAAATAACAGTGTTAAACTCAGTTTAACACCTGCTTTTTGAGCAATTCTAGCTTCGATAGGTAAAGCATGAGCTATTAACATCATGCTACTAAGAACAGTTACCTGAGCCACACTCATCGGCACATCTGCTGCAAGGCTGGCATAAACAACCAGACCTCCATACAAGTTAGTCACTAGAGTGGTAGCCCATACAAGCCCCATTGCACCCGGTAAACCGACCAGATCCATGATTGGCGTTAACCATTGAGACAATAGAGTAACAAACCCGAATTCTTGCAGGATCTTGATGACAATGATAATAGGGATCATCAGTTTAAACAGCGTCAAACTGATATTAGTAGAATTTATTAATACTCCAGAAATATATTCCAGTAACTTCATAGATCATGTTGTTTTCGAATATGTTCCAGTAAACCTTCAGAAGCATCTTGAATCATGGTGAAAACACGTTCAAATCCCTGATTCCCACCATAATATGGATCAGGTACTTCTGTTTCACTGTGTTTACTGGCAAATTCAAGGAACAATGATAACTCTGCTTTACCATCTCTAGGGTTCTGAGCCTGCATATGTCGATAATTCTGTTCATCCATTGCCAGAATATAATCGAAATCCTGAAAATCAGCAGGAATAAAAAGCCTTGCACTAAGATTTGAAAGGTCTACTTCTCTAGACAAAGCGGTTGCCTGAGCACGTCGATCAGGTGACTCTCCAACATGATAAGCATGAGTTCCTGCGGAATCTATTTCTATTTCAGAAGATAATTTCAAATCGTCTACAAGCTTGTGGAAAACCCCTTCAGCAGAAGGAGACCGACATATATTGCCCATGCAAACGAATAGAACTTTTATTGTTTTTTTGTTGCTCATGATTTAATCAACTAATGTTAAAAAATGACGAAAAAAAAGCCGCATCTAGTGCGGCTTTTTTAGCAACTTATTGATTTACAATAAGTAAATATGGTGCCCGGGGCCGGAATCGAACCGGCACGGCCGTTAAGCCGAGGGATTTTAAGTCCCTTGCGTCTACCAATTTCGCCACCCGGGCATGAAATCAGGATAATCTTTTAAAATGATTTTTGCTACAGGTTCTACTTTTACCCTATAGACAAACTAAGTCATGGTAATTTCTTAGTAACGTATGGAGGCTGATGGCGGAATCGAACCGCCGTCCACGGCTTTGCAGGCCGCTGCATAACCACTCTGCCAACCAGCCAAATACAGTTACGTTTATTACTTTCATCTTAAAGTCAGAAAAAAGCCCCGATAAATCGGGGCCTGTAATCTGGAGCGGGAAACGAGATTCGAACTCGCGACCCCAACCTTGGCAAGGTTGTGCTCTACCAGCTGAGCTATTCCCGCGAAAGAGGCGATATTTTAGCGATTAAGCAAAATCTGTCAAGCTTAAACTACTCTTTTTATTTAGTTTTTTCAGTATTTATTTTTGCTAACAATTAACTATGACTTGACATTACCGGCCATGCAGCTTTTAAGTATAAAATCATTGAATACAAGGTTAAAAAAGCGGCCAGATAATATAAACCGAGCCCAATCTCATATACCGGTAAACCAAATAGAGGCTGATGATATATCATTAAAATCAGTGAAATTAATTGTGCAGTTGTTTTGGCTTTACCAATAAAGCTAACTTTAATAGTAGCCCTGCTTCCCAGTTCAGCCATCCACTCTCTTAAAGCTGATACAGTTATTTCCCGGCTAATGATAATGATTGAAGGAATAGCCACCCACGGTGATGGATTTACTTCTACTAATAAGATGATGGCTACTGCAACCATTAACTTATCTGCTACCGGGTCTAGAAAAGCACCAAATGCGGACTCCTGATTTAATACTCTTGCAAGATAACCATCAATCCAGTCAGTAATACTGGCTAAAGTAAAAATTAGAGCTGCAGCGGTGTAGGCCCATGGTAAGGGTAAATAAAATACAACCACAAAAACTGGAATCAGAAATATGCGGAATAAAGTGATTATAGTGGGGAGTGTTAGTTTCATATGAGATGCTATTGGCTATCCGTGGAAACTATCATATATCACCTGTGCGGTCTCTCGATTTATGCCTTTTATTTGTATTAATTCCTGGATGCCTGCTGATTTCACACCCTGCAAACCTCCAAATTTCTGTAATAAAAGTTGCCGCCTTTTAGCCCCTATTCCATGGATGTCTTCCAGTCGTGAGGTTTTCCGGGTTTTGGCTCTTGCTTTTCTGTGACCTGTTATCGCAAAGCGGTGGGCTTCGTCCCTTATTTGCTGAATTAATAAAAGTGATGGGGAGTCCATTGCAATATTCAAGTTATTATAATTCTCATCCAGAATACTTTCATAACCTGATCGTCTTGAAGCACCTTTTGCAATACCAATAACCCTGAGAGTAGATTTGATTTCAAAAATATCTAATGCTTCTAGCACATCTAATGCACTGTGTAACTGCCCTTTTCCACCATCAATAAAAATGATATCGGGTAGCAATTCTGGCTGCTGCTTTAATTTATCATAGCGTCTGGTTAATACCTGTCGCATCGCTGCGTAATCATCGCCTTGCTGAATATCTCTAATATTATATATTCGATATTCGGATTTTATAGCACCTTCCTGACCAAACACGACACAGGATGCTTTTGTCGATTCCCCCATTGTATGGCTAATATCAAAGCACTCCATTTTCTGTGGGGCTTCCTGTAGGTTAAGTTCTTCAATCAGAGATTGGTAGCGTTTGTTCAGATTACTGGCTGATAAAAGATGTCGCTGTAGTGATTCCTGAGCATTTTTAACGGCCATTTCCAAAGCGTATTTTCGCTTCTCACGAACTCTTGATTTTATGCTGATTTTACTCAGTGCAATGTCACTGAGTGTATGTTCTAGCAAGGATTGACTCTCTAATGTTTCATTCACTATTATTTCATTTGGAACTGGGTGTCTTGAGTAATGCTGTATTAGAAATGTTTCCAGTATATCGGAAGGAGTTGAATCTAATTTAATTCGGATAAAAAAAGGTTTATTGCCCAGAGAGGTTCCACTTCGGATCATGAACACCTGGATGCAACTGTAATCCTGTTTAATAACACAGGCAATTATGTCAATGTTCGAATTAAAACCGGTTACAAATTGTTTTTCATTGGCTCTACGTAACTGCTCAATGTTGTCACGATATTCAGCTGCTTTTTCAAACTCCAATTTTGCTGATGACTGCTCCATTAATTTCACCTGATCAGAAATGAGAGTCTCATTTTTCCCTTTTAAAAACAGTTCAGCCTGTTTGATTTGCAGTTGATATTGATCCTTCGTTACATAACCGACACAGGGTGCAGTACAACGCTTAATCTGGTATTGCAGACAAGGTCTACTTCGGTTTTTGAACATTGAATCTTCACAATTTCTTAACTTAAAAATACGTTGAAGATGATGAATGCTGTATCGAATTGCACCTGCACTTGGGAAAGGGCCGAAAAACTGCCCTTTACTCGCTTTAGTGACTCCTCTATATACTTTTAGTCGAGGATAATCATGAAAAGTTAGCTGAATATAGGGGTAACTTTTATCATCTCGAAATAGAATGTTATATCTGGGGTTAAGATTTTTAATCAGATCATTTTCAAGAATTAGTGCTTCACTTTCTGTGCGAGTATTTATGACTTCTATGGCACAAATATGACTGACAAGAGATTGAGTTTTGGGGGATAAACCTGTGCTTCTAAAGTAGCTTGATAATCTTTTTTTTAAATCTTTGGCTTTACCTACATAGATAACCTGATTATGTTTATCGAACATTCGATAAACACCAGGTAAGCTATTTACAGATTGTAAATAAGATTTATGATCGAATTGAGTAGGTAAGTCCGTAGAGGAAATGTTCATAAACTGAACAAAAATATTACTTTTTAAGCTTCAGGTTGTTCGGACTGAGAAAACTCGACCATACCCTGTTCTACAGCAATTTTTATCAGGTCAACTTCATTATGTGCATTCAGTTTTTCTAACAGTCTTGACCTGTAAGTACTGACTGTTTTAGGACTCAGGCACAATTTTTCTGAAATTTCAATATTCGATAAACCATGAGAAATCATTAGCATCACCTGAAATTCACGGCGTGATAATTTATCCACAGGGTTTTCACTGTTTCCAGGTAATAACGAGAGTGCCAATTGTTGAGCTATTCGTGGTTCTATATATGAACCACCATTATTCACCTGTTTAATTGCGAGTATCATTTCGTTGATATTGCATTCTTTGGTGAGATAACCTTTTGCTCCAATTTCAAGCAACCGCTTGGGGAAAGTTTGTTCAGTATGAATAGTCAGAATAATGATTTTTTGTTCAGGATCACGTTGGAGTATCCGTCTGGAAGCCTCTACTCCCCCTATTCCGGGCATATTCACATCCATTAAAATAACGTCAGGATTAAGTTCTTGAGAGAGGATTAAACTGGCTTCGCCTGAATCAGCTTCACCGATTATTTCAACCTGTTGACTATCTTCCAGTAATCTTTTAATGCCCGTTCTAACGAGCGCATGGTCATCCGTTAATAGTACTTTTATCATTTTATGACCCAAAAAATAGTATGGGGATAATTATAGCAGAGTATCTTACTTTATGTAGTCCATGTTTTGTAAGGATTGGAAACTAGTGATAAATTTATGTATTTAGGATCTTTAGATACCTCTTGACCAGCCCAGTCGGGCATCATGAAAGCTTCATCTTCATGTCCAAGTTCGATTTCAGCGACAATCAATCCCTCATTGTCTTCCAGGAACTCATCAATTTCCCAAACATGCTGATCTATTTTTACTAAATGTCGTTTTTTTATGACAGGGCTTCCCATGCACATATATTTGAGCATGAATTCAGCATCGTGTAAGGGTATTTCGTATTCAAATTCGTGACGACGTATATCCATCGTCATCGACTTACTACTGATAAATCCACTCTCATTTGAAACACGGACACGTAATGAGGCTTTTTCAGTATTACAAAAATAAGCCTGTTTAATTTGAAGTGTTTTATAAACCTGATCACGCCAGGATTCAGAAGTGACTAAAAATTTACGTTCAATTTCGTAAGCCATAATTAATCAGGGGGTATTAAAATCTTAATAAAGATGAACCCCAGGTAAACCCACCACCAAACGCTTCCAGCAATAACATTTCACCTTTTTTAATACGACCATCACGTACGGCTGTGTCAAGTGCTAAAGGTACAGATGCTGCTGAGGTATTCCCGTGTTCATTTACCGTCACTACAACATGATCGGTATGCATTTTAAGTTTTCTTGCAGTGGCATGAATAATTCGAAGGTTAGCCTGGTGAGGCACTAACCAGTCAACATCTGATTTTTCCAGATTATTTGCTTCAAGGGTTTCATCCACTATTCTTCCGAGTGTATTTACCGCCATCTTGAAAACTTCATTACCTTTCATTTCAATCTTGGTATTTACTTCGTTCATTTCTTCAAATCCCTGAGAGATGCCGTATGGCACGCGCAACAGACCTTCGTAATCACCATCTGCATGTAAATGAGTCGATAATATTCCTGTTTCATCATCTGCTTCCAGAATAACTGCGCCAGCACCATCTCCAAACAATACACAAGTTGTACGATCTTCCCAGTTAAGTAGTCTTGATAGTGTTTCAGCGCCAACCACCAGGGCTTTTTTAGCACTTCCTGTTTTAATAAATTTTTCAGCAATGCCTAAAGCATAGATAAAACCGGTACACACTGCCTGTACATCAAAAGCTGCACACCCGTGAATATCTAGCCTGGATTGAAGCAGGCAAGCTGTGCTCGGAAAGATACGATCAGGAGTAGTAGTTGCGACGATGATTAAATCGATTTCATCAGGATTTATTCCTGCTGCTTCGATAGCATGCCTGCTAGCCCTTTCGGCCAGATCTACTGTAGTTTGACCCTCAATGGCAAAATGACGCTTTTCTATACCAGTTCTTGTACGAATCCATTCATCGGATGTATCGACCATTTTTTCAAGATCGAAGTTGGTTATTACATTTTCGGGTAAAAAACTACCCGTACCGGTAATACGTGCATACGTCATACAGTTACTTCCTCATTATTTTGAAGATATTGTTCAATTTCTTTATTTATTCTGTCAGGTACTGATTTATCAATTTCAATAATGGCAATTTTAATGGCATTTAAAAAAGAATCGACATCAGCGCCACCATGACTTTTGATGACAATACCGTTTAAACCCAGCAAGCTCGCACCATTATACTGTTTAGGGTCGAGTGTATGGCGTACAGCTTTTAGGACTGGCATCGCAACCAGTGCAGCCATTTTAGTAAAGATATTCTTTTTAAAGGCAGCTTTCAAAACACTATTAACCATTGAAGCGAGTCCCTCTGCGGTTTTCAGGGATACATTGCCCACAAATCCATCTGAAACAACAACATCTACCGTACCTGTATAAATGTCATCACCTTCAATAAAACCTTTATAGTTAAGCGAGGTTTTTTCAATCAGGGCATTCGCTTTTTTGACAGTTTCATTACCCTTTATAGCTTCAGATCCAATATTTAAAAGACCTACTGTCGGGTTAGAGGTTTCATCAACTGATTGAGCCAGAACTGACCCCATTACGGCAAACTGTAAAAGGTGCTCAGCACTGCAATCTATATTAGCCCCAAGATCAAGCATGTGTGTATGACCATGAGTTGTCGGTAAAGAAGTACAGATTGCCGGACGATTTATACCGGGAATTGTTTTCAGAACAAATTTACTGGTTGCCATTAATGCCCCTGTATTTCCAGCACTGACACAGGCACCAACTAAACCTTCTTTAACCAGGTTTATTGAAACACGCATGGAAGAATCTTTTTTCTTTTTGAGTGCTATTGCTGGGGATTCATCCATACCAACAACCTGAGAAGCATGATGAACGCTTAAACGGGGTTCATTGGTTAAATTGAGTTCTTTTAATAGTGGCTCCAGAAGTTCCTGTTGTCCTACTAAAACGAGTTCAATATCCTTTGAGAACTTCAATGCTCTTTGAGCAGCAAGAACAGTCACATCAGGGCCAAAATCGCCACCCATAGCATCTATAGATATTTTCTTTATTGACATTTTTTTAGATACAAATAAATACGGGCGGTTAGTGCCGCCCGTATATAGAATAAACTGGTGCCTTATTTAAGGACATTAGTATCGAGTGAAATCATTTGTTTCTCTGCTGATTCTAACCTTCTTAAAAGAGCTTAACTTACTCGTCGTCTTCAACGTCAATTTTATCTTCTACTACTTTACGACCACGATAAAAACCATCAGCACTGATGTGATGACGCAGATGAGTTTCACCAGTAGTAGATTCTACAGAAAGAGTAGGACCTGATAGTGAGTCATGAGAACGTCTCATTCCCCGGCGAGAAGGTGTTTTACGATTTTGTTGAACTGCCATGCTTATCTCCAAAAATATTAATCATTAATTCAATACTAAAAAACTTTACCTATTCGTTAATATGGTAAAGATTTAAATGTTATTTACTTTTCAATGCTTCTAACACTGAAAAGGGGTTGACCTTTTCAACAACCATTTCTTCATCAGAATCTGGTTGCCAGTTTTTATTACAGGTTGAATCTTCATGCATCGATATTAGAGGTAGAGCCAAAATTAACTCATCCTCAATAACTTCAAACACATCCAGATAACCTTCATCGGTATAAACCGTATCTATTTGGAAAGACTGCACATCTTCTTCAGTGGCATCAATCAATAGATGAAAATCCAGGTCGATGGGATGAACCATCGGTTCAAGGCATCGTTGACATTCAACGAGCAACTCAGTGTCCAAATGCCCTTTTATAGAGGGGTGCTGATAGACATCAGTAGAAAACTCAAAAGTTACCTTCAAATCAGCTTCTTCAGATAAAATCAGGCTACATAATCTAGCTAGTTTTGATAACTGAAAAGAGCCTGAAAGTAGACTATTTTGACCGAGTTCTTTAGACACCCGGTAAACCTGTTGTAACTTGCCTTGCATAAACGCGCGATTTTACCTGTTTTTTCTGGTGTATGTCTATGCTTAATAGTTTGAAAAAGCTAGAATTTTTGCCAAATAAAAGAATTTTATAATATACTTACCCGAAATCCTGCTTTTATGACTCCTTATGTCCAATTCTTCTTTGATTCTTGCATCCAGTTCACCTTTTCGAAAAGAGCTATTATCGCGATTACATTTACCTTTTGACACTATATCCCCCGATATCGATGAAACTCAAAAGGCCGTTGAAAACCCGGAACAATATGTCAGCCGTTTAGCTGAAGAAAAAGCACTAGAAGTAGCCCGTCACCACAAAGATTCAATTATCATAGGTTCTGATCAATGTGCCTACTTAAATGGTCAAATACTCGGTAAACCAGGCTCACATGAAAATGCAGTCAAACAATTACAACAGGCTCGCGGTCAGGAAGTAGTATTTTATACTGGTTTATCGGTTATGCAGTTATCCAGTGGTTTTAGTCAGGTTGATTGCATTCAGTACAAAGTAGGATTCAGAGAACTAACAGATAGACAGATAGAGCACTATTTAACCACTGAAAAACCTTATAACTGCGCCGGCAGTTTCAAATCTGAAGCCTATGGCATTAGCCTTTTTAGCTACATGTCAGGAGATGACCCTACTTCTATCATCGGCTTACCACTAATTCGACTAATTGCAATGCTTGAAGCTGCTGGAATAGAAGTGGTTTAAAAACTATCAGACAGTCCGTCAGCCCAGTGAATAGCCTGCAGGTATATATCAGAAAGCTCAGTTAAGCCCAGTTCCCCAAAACTGACCAGGCCAAAATCATTTCTCTCCATTGATAACGTGCAGTTAAGAGCTTCTCCGAATATTCCTTTCTGCTCCAATAAGGCAGACATTGAATCCTCTGAAAGGGGCAATTCTTTCAGCAAAACATCTAACGGTTGATCCATCATTGCATCCAGTGAAGAAAATAAACCCACTGTAAAAAAACTATCCGGTTTAGCAAGCCCCATGGATTTACCCAGTAGTTCGCAGCACCTGGCCCTGACAAGAGCCGTGGTTCCAAGTTCTACAGGTTTAGTGGAACCTGCTGCCAAAGCCATGATAGTTACCCAGTTTTTGATTGTCGATAAACCGAGTAACACGACAGCCTGCTGGATAGAATCCACTTTAGTTCTCAAACCACTAACAGGTGAATTTATAAACTTTAAGACCTTATGACTCAATGAAACATCAGTGCTTATTATCTTGCTCAGCTCATCCACTTCTACTTCTGGATCATTAACTCTGGCAACCAGATTAAGAACAGCCAACTGATTTGGACTAATGGATTTAGCCGTTATAACTTTGGGTTTAGAGAAAAAATAGCCCTGAAAGTAATCAAAGTTAAGCTCTTTTAAAAACTCAAACTCTTCATAAGTTTCGACTTTTTCAGCCAGTAACTTTAAATTATAAGATTTTAATTTTTTTACATGCTTTATAATTTCTTCATTATTTAGAGCGGTAATATCTATTTTAATAATGTCTGAAATAACTATAAAAGGATCAAACTTGCTGTCATAAATAAAATCATCTAGAGCGATTGTAAAACCTCTCTTTTTTAATAATGTTAATGCATTAATAATTTCATCAGTTGGCTCAATATCCTCTAAAACTTCGAGAACCAGTTGATCAGCCGGTGCAAGCAATATCAAGTCAGGATTAGAAAGAAATGTTTTTGTGAGATTAATAAAAGCCTTGTTAGACCCAACTAAATTTTCCAGGCCAATATCAACAAAACAGTTCATTAAAACCTGGGAAGTTGCACTATCACCATCAATTACCCGTGCATCTGATGACTTACCATCATTCCTAAATAATAACTCATACGCAAACACATTCATGTTTTGATCGAAAATAGGTTGTCGACCGATAAATATGTCTGCCATGTAGAGTACCTGTTAGTGGTTAAAATATTAAGTTTGCAGAATTCCCATGAGAACTGAATCAACTGCGTTGCTGTTTTTAATTAATGTAGTTCAAAAAGGGATATTAGAAATTATTCTATTCAGAATTGACTAACTTACATATAGCAACTAAAGCCCTGTATTCTCTGTATAACAAATCTCTGGGCTACTTTCTAATAGCTTATATAAATGAGCCCAGAGATTATATATGGAGTGTAGTTATAGATTTTAATTTTGGTAGTAAAAGAATTATAAAATACTTAACTTATTTCCCAGTTGTGTCGTAAAAGCATGACTAAATGCAGCTCCCACGCGTTCAGCCAATCTATCAAGTAAAAGATCTTTAGATGTGAAATCCACGATATCCTCTTCTTCTATAACATTACGGGCTATATATTCACTGCTGCCATAACCATCAACAAGCCCTAGTTTTATAGCTTCTTCTCCAGACCAGATTAATCCACTGAACAAACCGGGTTGATCTTTTAAACGATCTCCACGACCTTCTTTAACTGCGGTTATAAAGTGTTGATGAACCTGATCCAGCATATCCTGCAAATGCTGTTTCTGTTTTTCATTTGATGGTAAGAATGGATCCATTAAGCCCTTATTCTCTCCAGCTGTTAACAGGCGTCTCTCAATACCCATTTTTTCTATTAAGCCAACAAGTCCAAAGCTATCCATTCTCACACCAATTGAACCTACAAGACTCGATTTGTTAACATAAATTTTATCCGCAGCTGAAGCTACAAAGTATCCGCCAGATGCGGCAATGTCTGAAACAACAACATACATGGGTATGTCTTCATGTTCTTTTCTAAGACGTTTAATTTCATTATAAATATCTGATGATTGAACCGGTGAACCGCCAGGAGAGTTTATCTCCAGAATGACTCCAGCAGTATCCTCATCTTCAAAAGCCTTCTGCAATCCATTGATGATATTTTCAGCACTGGCTTTTTCTCCACTAGCAATAACACCAGGCATTTTAACCAGGGCAGTATGCTTTCCTGAACCATCCTTTTCTACTTTCAGCACATCAAAGTCATTGATATCAACAGTCAGTAATAAAAGTGGTGTTAAATATAAAAATGTAAGAAGAATAAAAAATATACGCCAGCGACGCCCACGTCTTTGTTCATTGATGGCAGCAAATGCCAACCTTTGTACGATAGCTTCATATTCCTTTTTTGATTCGTCTGCTACTCTTTGAGTTACATCAATAGTATCAGTATAAGCGGTGTCTTTTTGGCTCATATATATTCTCCTTAGACGTATTGAGACAACTGGTTTATTGCATCAATAAAATGAGTTGGATTACTATTTTCAAGGTGCTTTTTATCGTGCATTCCATAAGTCACTGCAATTGAATCCATTTTAATGTTATTAGCCATGTCCATATCGAAACTGGTATCTCCAACCATAATGGCCTTACTGGATTCCAGATCAAGATCGGTCAGTATTTCATCCAACATTAGCGGATCAGGTTTTGAGCGAGTTTCATCGGCACAACGAGTTATATGAAAGAAAGGTTCAAGCCCGGAAGACTGTAAAGCCATGTCTAGTCCATGTCGCCCTTTTCCGGTCGCAACTGCCAGGTAATAGCCATGGGCATGCAGATCTTTAATGACATCGGCAACACCATCAAATAATTCTGAGGCAGCTGTAGTTTCCTTGAAAAAATGAGTGCGGTAGCCATCGGCAACACGCTGGATAGTTTCTTTAGCAAGATTGGGAAACAGCACTTCAATAGCTTTAGAAAGACTTAAACCAATGATATGCCGTATATTTTGCACAGTAGGCATGGATAAACCTTCATCGCTAATCGCCATTTGCAGGGTTTGTATGATATGTGCTTCCGAATCAATAATCGTTCCATCCCAGTCGAAAATTATTAAGTCGTATTTTTTATTAGTCATTAAACGGTACTTCTAATCCAGTTAAAGTTTATAAATATTTAATGATGGGGGTTCTGTTTTAATTTTTTGAACTCCCAGGGTTCCGGTGCTTTTATAAGCAAACTCTTAGTATGGTCATTTTCTGGAATTTCAAGCTCTGCAGCATGTAAAAGTAAACGACTACCCGATATTTTTTTTATTAACTTATCAAATAATCTGTCTCCGTACTTCTGGTCTCCCCCTATTTCATGGTTTTGAGACTTACAGTGCACTCTAATCTGGTGTGTTCTACCGGTTAACAGTCTTATTTTTAATAAGCTGTAATCAACTCCATTTTTTGAAAACAAAGTGACTTCTTTAATTTTCGTGTGAGCCTGCTGACCACGTTCATCAACAAAAACCTTTCTTTCGCCGTTGGACATGGTTTGTTTTAACAGAGGGAGCTGGATGTCTTTAACTGATCTATCCCAGTGACCTTTTACTATAGCGAGGTAGGTTTTGGTTAACTTCTGTGATTTGAATAAGTTTTGCATAGCCAGCAAACCTTGTCTTGTCTTGGCAAATAGCAGGCACCCACTGGTATCTCTGTCGAGACGATGTACCAGTTCAATATCACTATTTCTTAACTCTCTTAGAACATCGATAGCACCATAACGTAAGCCTGAACCTGAATGAACGGCCAGCCCTGATGGTTTATTTAAAATAATAATACTTTTATTTTCAAATAAAATGGCGTCATTGACCTTTACCAGTAGATCTTGAGGAATAACAACGGGCGTATCGTCAGTTGGTTCAAGTTTTACAGGTGGGATTCTGACCCTGTCACCAATGCACAATTTATATTCAGGTTTGATTCTTTTTTTATTAACTCTCACCTCACCTTTACGAATAATTCGATAAAGACGACTACGAGGTAAGTTTTTTAAAGTTTTAATAAGAAAGTTGTCAATTCTCTGTCCCTCCTGGGATTCAGTAATATCAACAAACTGAACTTTAGAATTCATTTTTTAGTTTCACTTTAATTTGATGCCCGATTAATTGTGAGCGGTTCTATGAAGGTTTTTTCAGGATTTTATAGAATAATCATACTAATGATTGCAGATAGCCAACAGTATTGATATATTTACAAGTTGTTGTGATCCACCCTATAAGAAAATTTTTCTTAGGTAAAATATATAATATTGGCACATCACACAGATTTTTTTTCGTAAATGCGAAATATTTAAATATACGCCTTTACGATTTTCGACCTTTCAATATATAAAGGTCATAGTTTAACCTAATCGCTATGTACAGTCTCATAATTATCCATCTGTTTATAGAACTCTTATTTAATGTTAAATCGTTGGTGACTACACCACGTCCATTGGTTCAAAATCAGACAAATCATGCCCCTTCGCGCTATTTAAAGCGCGTTAGCTGTACTTTGCGCTTTACTCAAGGCAAATCAATCAATGAAAAGAATTTTAATCAATGCCACTCAGGCAGAAGAATTACGCGTGGCCATGGTCAATGGTCAGCTGTTATACGATCTAGATATAGAAGTTCCTTCTAGGGAACAGAAAAAATCAAATATCTACAAAGGTGTTATTACCCGAGTAGAACCCAGTCTCGAAGCCGCTTTTGTAAACTATGGCGCTGAACGTCATGGCTTTCTTCCATTTAAAGAAATATCCCGTAACTATTTTGCCAAAGATGCAAAAAGTGAAAACGGTCGATATAATATTAAAGATGCTGTTAAAGAAGGCCAGGAAATAATCATCCAGGTTGAAAAAGAAGAACGCGGAAATAAAGGCGCAGCATTAACCAGTTTCATCAGTCTTGCAGGTCGCTTTTTGGTCGCCATGCCTCAAAACCCACGTGCTGGTGGCGTTTCCCGACGAATCGAAGGTGAAGAACGTGATCATATTAGAAAAGTCATGTCTGAACTCGACATGCCAAAAGGTATGGGTGTTATTGCTCGTACTGCAGGTGTTGGTCGCAGTACTGAAGAAATGCAGTGGGACCTCGACTATTTAAATCAATTATGGTCCGCTGTAGAACAAGCTGCCAGTGAAAAAGCTGCCCCCTTCCTTATTTACCAGGAAAGTGACATCGTCATTCGGGCTTTAAGAGATCATTACAAATCAGATATCGGTGAAATCATCATCGATTCACAGACTGCATTCGATCGTGCACATGAGTTTATGTCCATGGTCATGCCTAATGCGCTGCATAAACTGAAAAAGTTTGATGACAGTTTACCTTTGTTTAATCGTTATCAAATTGAAAATCAAATCGAATCAGCATTTGCTCGAGAAGTAACACTCTCTTCAGGCGGCGCTATCGTTATCGACCATACAGAAGCTCTCATTTCAATTGATATAAACTCAGCCCGAGCAACCAAAGGCAGCAATATTGAAGACACTGCTTTAAATACTAACCTGGAAGCAGCCGATGAGATTGCTCGTCAGTTACGGATTCGTGATTTAGGTGGTCTGGTAGTAATTGATTTCATTGACATGATGAAAAACAAGAATCAACGTGAAGTTGAGCAACGATTACGCAATGCTGTTTACGAAGATCGAGCGCGTGTTCAAATCGGTCGGATATCACGTTTTGGTTTACTTGAAATGTCACGCCAACGCCTACGTCCATCCATTGGAGAATCCAGCCAGATAGTGTGCCCTCGTTGTTCCGGTCAAGGCAGTATTCGCGACATAGAATCATTATCACTTTCTGTCTTAAGGTTACTGGAAGAAGATGCTCTCAAAGAGAATACAGGTCGAATTGTAGCCAGGTTACCCGTTGAGTGTGCTACTTACCTGCTTAACGAGAAACGCACAAAGTTAGCTGAAATTGAAGATAGGAATAAAGTTCATTGCGTTATCGTTCCAGATCCTAATCTCGAAACACCTCATTTCGAAATAGAACGCGTACGTGATAATGATACACTTCGTCATGAATCAAGTTACAAAAGCTCTTATGAGATGGCTTCTGAAGATGCACCCAGTTACACCCCCGAAGCAAATAAAGCTTCTCCTGTAGCAACCCAAACGGCCGCTGTTCAACGTATAACGCCCCCTGCCCCTAAACCGCAAGCTATTGTTCCCGAAGAGAAGGTCAAAGAGGCCGGCATTATTAGCAAGGTAATTAGTGCTATTTTTGGATCTACTGAGAAAGAAGAAGAGACAAAGCAACCTGAAAGAAAGCAGAATACCAACCGAAATCGTCGACCTAATAATCGTAATCGAAATCGATCCTCACAAAACAGGAATCGTAACAACCAGAGGAATAATCAAAAAAACACTCAGGATAATGCACAGGCTGGCACTCAGAAAAACCAGAAAAGTCAGAGAAACCAGAAAAATACTCAGCAAAACAGCCAGAGAAAAAACACAACTGACGCTAAAACCAATGTTTCTCCAGCTGAAGATTCAAATAAACAGCCACAGCAGGATAATAAAGCCGACAATCAAAAGCGTCCGCAAAAATCGCGTAATCCACGTAACCGTAATGCTAATCGACGCAATTCAGGGAATCGTCAACAAAAGCCAGAACAAGCCAAACCTGATGTAGATGGTAATACGGTAGCGCCTCAGGAAGCTACTACCACCAAATCTCAAACAGATAATAAGGTTGAGAGTAATGACACTACAAAAGCTCCAAGAGGTGTTAGGAGTAACCCTGCAAGATCAGGACAGCCAAGGCAACGAAGAAATGAAAATGTAAATAAAAAGCCATCCCAGCAGGAAGGAAGCGCTCCACAGAATGCAGAAACTGCTCCACCTAAACAGGAAGCTAAACCGGTAAACAAAACTAACTCTGACGATAAAAAGCCACAGTCAAATCAGCCTCCACAGGATAAGACTGCACAGGTCGTGAAAGAGAAACCTCCAGTGAAAGCTACAGCTCCAAAGGCCGAAAAGCCAGCCCAGGAACCTGTGATCAAAAAGCCGGATACAGCTATAAAGCCGACTGAGACTAAAACAACAAGACCTGCCTCTGACAAGAAAGTTGACTCTAAGCCATCAACTGCAAAGCCAGCTGACAATGCAGCAAACTCGCAAAAGGCTAAACCGGCACAGGCATCAGAACCAGCAAAGAAACCTGCAGTAAAACCTGCTTCTGCAAAGGCTAAACCAGAGGTTAGTGAACAGAAAGCAAAACCTGTACAAGCTGAAAAGAAGGTACCAAAAGTTAAACCAGATCCTGCACCTGCTCCAATAGCAAGTAAAGAATCAGAAACCAAAAGCTAGACTGTTCCTATTTATCCCGTCTTTTTGTTAAAACAATAAAGACGGGATAATTCTAATATTTATATCGTCAGTAGTTTTTCTATCTGATCTGGGCTTGTAGGGTGAACCAAAATTGCATGAACCGGAAAATCCAGCTCATGCAGTACATTGACAAATTTTTTCTCTGACTTTTCAACCAGAACAATCACCCTGGTTTCTGGTGAATATTTTTGTAAACTGACAAACAAAACATCCAGATTTGATTTTGCAACTCCACTGTAATTAGAGTTGTAGGCATAAAAAAACTCCGCCACGATAAACTTGACTGGTTGCTTCTTAATAATGCTTATTGCCTTACGAATGCTGTTAACCTTTGTTTCTGTTAGGCCATTTTTTTGATACAAATCACTATAATTAGGGTGTAGTGTTGATTCTACAATTGATACGAGAGTTGTTTGTGTCATCCAAATTCCTGAGATTTATCTTTATATTTTACAATACCATTCTAACCGATGACTGACTCACAACCTAAAAAGCTATTCTCCTATCGAAAATTTTGGGCTCATCGATTTGGCTCTGCACCAGAACTACCAATGACTCGTGCAGAAATGGATGAATTAGGGTGGGATAGTTGCGATATTATTATCGTAACCGGTGATGCCTATATTGATCATCCAAGTTTTGGAATGGCAGTTACCGGTAGATTACTGGAATCACAGGGATTTCGTGTTGGAATTATTGCGCAACCAGACTGGAATGATTTATCCAGTTTAACAGCTCTAGGTAAACCGAATCTATTTTTTGGTGTAACAGCCGGAAATATGGATTCACTGGTCAATAATTATACTGCAGATAGAAAAATTCGTAATGATGATGCCTATACCCCACATGCTATCGCAGGAAAGAGACCTGATCGAGCTGTCATCGTTTATAGCCAGAAGCTACGTGAAGCCTTTGACAATTCGACGATAGTTATAGGTGGAATTGAAGCCAGCTTACGCCGTATTGCTCATTTTGATTACTGGTCCGATAAAATCAGACACTCAATTTTATTTGATGCCCAGGCTGATATGTTGCTTTATGGCAATGCTGAACGCGCTTTAGTGGACCTCGCTCATCGACTTGCTGGCAACGAAGATATAAAACAAATTACTGATATTCGTGGCACGTCATTTTTGCTGGATGAAATTCCAGCTGCCTGGTCAGTCATCAATTCAACCCAATTAGATACGCCTGGTGAAATTGAAAAAGTAGTAAGCCCTTATGAGGAAATTGTCGAATGTGACAAAAGCTCATCCAGTGAAGTAAAGGTTGATTTTAAACTTAAAAAACAGATCCTGGATCGTACTAATACTGTTATAAAAATCCCCAGTTATGAACAAGTTTCAAGCAGTAAACCATTATATGCACACACCTCTAGAGTATTTCATTTAGAAACCAATCCTGGTAACGCTCGCGCACTTGTTCAAGCTCATGGAAAACAGTTAGTCTGGCTTAACCCTCCACCTGTGCCTCTTGAAACCGATGAACTGGATCAAGTTTTTGAATTACCCTATGCCCGCCAGCCACATTCCAGTTATGGTGATGCAAGAATACCTGCGTGGGAAATGATACGTCATTCAATAAATATAATGCGTGGTTGCTTTGGAGGGTGTACGTTTTGTTCAATTACGGAGCACGAAGGAAGAATCATTCAGAGCCGATCTGAAGGCTCGATCATAAGAGAAATTGAAACCATTCGTGATACTGACCCTCACTTTAAAGGGCATATATCTGATGTAGGTGGTCCTACTGCCAATATGTACCGGATGCAATGCAAAAGCAAAGAAATTGAACAGTCCTGTCGACGTTTATCCTGTGTGTATCCCGGTATTTGTAAAAACATGAATACAGACCATGGCCCTCTAATAAAACTTTATCAACATGCACGTCAGCTTAAAGGTATAAAACGAATCCATGTGGCTTCAGGGTTACGCTATGACCTCGCGGTTGAGTCACCTGAATATATCAAAGAACTGGTTGCTCATCATGTGGGTGGGTATTTAAAAATTGCTCCCGAACATTCTGAGCAAGGTCCCCTGTCTAAAATGATGAAACCGGGAATTGGCAGCTACGATAAATTTAAAAAGCTGTTTGACAAGTTCTCTAAAGAAGCCGGAAAAGAACAGTATTTAATACCCTATTTCATCAGTGCACACCCCGGTACAACTGATACAGATATGATGAATTTAGCAATATGGCTAAAACAGAATAATTTCAGGCTGGATCAGGTTCAGGCTTTTATTCCAACACCCCTTGCCATCGCATCAGCAATGTATCACACCGGGAAAAATCCTCTTAAAAAGGTCAACCATCGTTCAGAAAAAGTGAGAGTTATTAATAAACCCGAGCAGCGAACTTTGCATAAGGCCTTTTTGCGTTATCATGATCCTGAAAACTGGCCTTTATTACGTGATGCTCTTAAAAATATGGGACGCTCAGATTTGATAGGCAATGGTAAAAACCATTTAATCCCGGCATGGCAACCCACTAAGCCGAACGATGATAATAAACATAGCGGGCAAAAGAAAAGGCAGTATTCAAAAAATACTGCCTTCAATAAAAAGTCACGGACGTCAGAGCAAAAACGACGCCATTCTTTTCAGAAAAAGAATTAGCTATTTTTTAAGTTCTTTTAAAATATCTTCTGTAATATTTACTTTATCAGCAGCAAAAGCCACGCCTTCAGTAAAGATCAGGTCATAACCATGTTTTTTGCCATAACTATTGATAACAGCTGTGATGGACGTTCTAACTTTTTGAACTTCCTGCTTACGACGAAGATCAACATCCTCTTTTAGAGACTGTGCATCGAAACGAATTTTACGTTTTTTCATCAAAATTTCTTCTTCGTTTCTTTTCTTTTGCTCATCACTCATGATGGCACTATCTTTTTTCAGGCTTTCTTCCTGAGTCTGAGCTTCTTTGGCTAAAGTTCTAAGAGCATTCTCACGAGACTGAAATTCTTTTTTCATTAGTTCGACTGCTTTAATAGCCTGTGGAGCCTGCTGCAAAATTTGAGCGCTGTTTATATAGGCTGCTTTTAGCTCAGCTTGTGCATTAAACGAAAGAAGTGCAAATGAGAGTATGAGTATTGATTTGGAAAGTTTCATGTTTATCCTGTTTTTTGGTAAATATTTAAGTTTAGTTTAACAAAGCATCTTGCTTTTTTTGACGATCATTTAATAGTTTTTGTATATTTTGTGCATCATTGTAAAGTTTTTCAACCTTTGCCGGTGAATAAGGGCTCCCTATATCCGATGGCTTTTGTACTTGTGTATTTTGCTGTTTTAACTGCTTGGGTGACTCAGTAATTACTTTAACAGATTGTATCAGATTCGCATTTGGGTCATAACCTTTTGCAGTAAACTCTATACCTTCAGGTGGGGGCGTTGAACTGAAATGCAACTCCCCTTTTTCATCACGCCATTTATAGATAATATCATTTGAAGTCAATGCTGAATTGCCCCCCTGATTTTTCACTTTATCAGGCAGACTGGGCAGAGAAATTTTAGGTGCCTTGATATTACTAATACTCATTAATGGTTTTCCATCCTTCCCTTTCAATACAGTAAAAGGTAGTAAAACAGCTAAGACAAGAGCCGTTATCAAAAGTTTACCAAAAAGATTCATAATTTAATTTCCATGTTCATTTTGAACAATTATAGCTATTCCTGTCAAAAATATGCAGTTATGTTCCGAATAGTGTCATTGAAAGTAATAACATCCTTGTCACTTTAAAAACGAGATTATAAGGTCAACTCGCACCTTCAAACTCATAATTTCAGATATTTCCCATAAGATAATATCTAACTAACCGAAATAACTTTTTTACCACGCATAAAGGGTTGTAGAGCATCAGGGATTGCAATGTTTCCATCAGCTTGCTGGTAGTTCTCCATAACTGCAACTAATGTTCTTCCTACCGCTAAACCTGAACCATTTAAAGTATGAAGCAACTCGGGTTTATTGGTTTCAGGATTACGCCAGCGTGCTTTCATTCGACGAGACTGAAAGTCCAGCATATTACTGCAGGAAGATATTTCTCTATAACAGTTTTGAGCCGGTAACCAAACTTCAAGATCATAGGTTTTTGCTGCAGAAAAACCAAGGTCTCCTCCACACAAAATAACCTTTTGATATGGTAAGTTTAAAGCCTGTAATATGCCTTCGGCATGTGATGTCAGTTGTTCAAGTGCGTCCCATGAATTTTCAGGTTTGACAATCTGAACTAATTCAACTTTTTCAAATTGATGTTGACGTATCAGGCCACGAGTATCTCTTCCATAAGATCCGGCTTCAGAACGGAAACATGGAGTATGAGTCACGTATTTGATTGGCAGATCAGCTGCATCAACGATACTGTCGCTCACAAAGTTAGTAACCGGAACTTCAGCGGTTGGTATCAGGTACAAATTATGATTTTCAGAAGTAATCTTAAACAGGTCTTCTTCAAATTTTGGTAACTGTCCAGTGCCCCGTAGAGCAGTTTCATTCACAAGATAAGGTACATAGGCTTCTTCATAGTCGTTATCTTCGGTGTGCTGAGTTAACATAAACTGAATCAATGCACGGTGTAACTGGGCTATTTCTCCGGTCATAGTGACAAAACGAGAGCCTGACAATTTAGCAGCCCTCTCAAAATCCATACCATTATGTAATGCGCCAAGATCGATATGATCTTTAACTTCAAAGTCATATTCGTTAGGCTCTCCCCAGCTGAGCACAACCTGGTTATCCTCTTCACTATTACCGGCAGGAACGGAGTTATGCGGTAAATTTGGAATACCAAGAACCAGATCTTCAATCTCTAGTTGAACCTGATCTAAAGTTTGTTCAGCTATTTTAAGCTTTTCGGCAAGCTCAGATACTTCAGCCAGTAAAGGGGCAATATCTTCACCTTGTGCTTTAGCTTTGCCTATTGTTTTTGATTTGGTATTTCGCTCACTTTGCAGATTTTGAGTATCAATCTGTAAAGTTTTGCGTTTATTTTCAAGTTTTTCGAATAGATCTTTATCAAGCTGATAGTTTTTCAGTGCCAATTGTTCAGCCACTGCATCTAATTCATTACGTAATATCTTAAGGTCTAGCATTTTTATCTATTTATCTCATTAACAACCGGGCACCAAGATAGCCCATCCAAACACCCAGCAAACTACCGAATACACTGATCAGTATATACACCGCTACTTTCAATAATGCACCATTTTGAATGGCTTGCAATGCATCAAGCGCAAAAGTGGAAAAAGTCGTGTAAGAACCGAGGAACCCCACTAAAAGTGCAAATTTAACTTCTTCTGGTAATTCAATTTTCTCACTTAATACTATAGCCAGAAACCCCATGACAAGAGAGCCACTAACATTAACCATCAGAGTTCCATATGGAAATTCAGTTCCCACCCACAGGTAAGTTTTAGAGGAAACCCAGTAACGGGAAACTGCTCCTAATGATCCACCTAAAGCAATTGCAAGGTAAACTGTCATACCAAAAAATAACTATTTTGTATTCGGTTAAAAAACCGGTATTGTACCGATCAAATAAAAACTTTCACCCATCAAAGGAAATTGTATGAAAAATCTTCTCATTTTAGGGCTAATTAGCCTGATTTTATCACCTTCACTTGCTCAGGCGATTGATGAGAAAAATGTACGTAAAAAGCTGCATACAGTGTTTGGACTGTACCTTACGCCCTTCGAAGCTTACAACATGAAACAACAAAAAGGCGATAAAGTACTTCTAGTGGATGTTCGGGCTCGTACTGAAATAAAATATGTTGGTGCAACTCCTTTGATCGATGCCAACATTCCTTCTCGTTTTATAAACCCTGAATATAAATGGTCGGATAAATCAGCAACCTATCGCACCACTAAAAATGATCATTTCGTTCAGGACTTTGAAAAGTTACTGACACTTAAGAATATGAATAAAGAAACCCCAGTAATTTTGATATGCCAGTCCGGTAGTCGTGTACCTCGCGCAGCTAAAGCTCTTCATGAAGCAGGCTTTAAGACAGTTTACTCTCAGTATCAGGGTTTTGAAGGTATCAAGGCTAAAACAGGAATTAACAAAGGCCAACGAGTTGTTAATGGCTGGAAAAATGCAGGCCTACCCTGGAGTTATAAACTCAATAAAAAATCCATGTACTGGAATTTCGACTCTACTAAAACGCAGGTTACCGATTGACAGAGCATAAATACAATCAGCAAAGAAAAGAATTACCTGCCGATATAAACCTGCAAATCAAACAAATAGGTTTGCAGCTTGGTTTTCAGGCAACTGGCATTACCACGACTTCACTGGATCAACATCATGATTATTATGATAAATGGATACAAAAAAACTTTCATGGTGATATGTCTTACATGGAACGTAATGTCGATAAAAGGTTAAATCCGGCTGAACTTGTACCCAATACTTTGACAGTAATTTGCACTCGCATGAACTATTTAACAGAAAGTTCTGAGCATTGCACCGAGTTACTGGATCACCCCACTGACGCTTATATTTCAAGGTACGCACTGGGGCGTGATTACCATAAACTGATCCGCAAACGATTACAGAAATTTGCAAATCAGATTGCCACCCTGCTGGGTGAATTCGGATACCGGGTATTTACTGATAGCGCCCCTGTTATGGAAAAAGCACTGGCTATTAAAGCCGGTATCGGCTGGCGCGGAAAACACAGTAATCTACTGGATAGAGAGCATGGCTCCTGGTTCTTTCTGGGTGAAATATATACCGACTTACCGTTACAGACTGACAACAAAATTACCGAACACTGTGGTGAATGCACAGCTTGTATCGATAAATGCCCCACTCAGGCAATCGTAAGTCCATATGTCGTCGATGCACGTCGGTGTATATCCTATTTAACCATTGAGCATCATTCTGCTATACCCGTAGAATTTCGTAAGGCTATAGGTAATCGGATATATGGTTGTGATGACTGCCAATTGTATTGCCCATGGAATCGCTTCGAAAAATTCACTGAAGAAGATTTTAATAGCAGACACGGTCTTTCTGATATCGATCTGCTGGAATGTTTTGAATGGACCGAAACACAGTTTTTAAGCCGGTTTGAAGGTTCGCCCATTCGACGTATCGGGTATGAGAAATGGAGAAGTAATATTGCCATTGCTCTTGGAAATGCAGCCGTTAGTCCACATATCATAAAATCACTACAGAATGCACTTTCGGGAGCATCTGACTTATTGACCGAACATATTAACTGGTCAATAAAAGAACAACTCAAATCTGCATGAGACAACTATGAAAATTTGGTCTGATTTTATATCTTCACAGAAAATACAACCTTTACAGAATTCAAATACATTGAGTGCACTCGATGAGACATCTTTGTTATATGTGGGTGGTGAAGATGCAACTGACTTCCTTCAAAACCAGTTAAGTAATGATATTAATAAAATCGATGAGAAAAGTGCACAGCTAAGCTCTTTTTCGAATGCCAAAGGTCGTATGCTTGGTATTTTCCGTGTAATTAAAATTGATGGTGGTTATTTACTGGTATTACCAAAATCAATTTTACCAACCATGCAACAACAATTGCAGAAATTCATAATCATGTCGAAAGTAATTCTCGCAGATATTACCGACCAATTTGCCCTTTTTACGGTTGTAACAGATCAGCAGGAATTATTATCAAATGTTATTTACCCTACTGATATTAATCAGGTATATCAGTCTGAATCATTAATTTCTATCCACTTACCAGGCAGTAATAATCAGTCACGTTTTTTAATGCTGTCTAATAATGCTGAAGAAGCGATTGACCTTTGGACTCAGCTTTCTCAAAACTTGCAAATAAATGATTCCAGTAGCTGGAAACTTCAGGATATTGAAGCGGGCATTCCTACACTCTATCCAGCAACAGTAGGGGCTTTCGTTTTACAAATGAGCAACCTTCAATTGATAGGCGGAGTCAGTTTTAAGAAAGGTTGTTACCCTGGACAGGAAGTGGTTGCCAGAATGCAGTACCTGGGTAAATTAAAACGTAGAATGTATCTGGCAGAAGTCAAAACCAGTCAGTGTCCAAAGCCTGGAGACGAGCTTACCAGTAAACAAAGTGATAAGCCGGATGGAAGTGGAAAAGTCGTGGATGCAATACAAATTTCAGCTAATCTCTGCCTTCTATTATTTATCGCCCAGATAGATAAAACTGAGCAAAACCAGTTAGTTTTAGCTGGGCAGCCAGATAAAAACATTACGTTAAAAACTCTGCCCTACTCCATTGTTGACTGACCGGTTATTATTTTTTAAAAATTCGGCTGTAATTGCTGTTTTAAACTGGTGTTGTTTCAAATGCCATCTATAATCTTGTCACATATTAAATAAACTGAGATACGCCTGATGAGTATTACACAAGAGTCCATTTTAGATGACCTTGAAAATGATAGATTGCCATTACCCACCTTACCCGAGGTTGCAATAAAAGTAAGAGACACCGTCGATGATGACAATGCAACAATTCGAGATATTTCCGATATCATCATTACCGATGCGGCATTATCAGCACGTATTATTCAAGTGGCTAATTCAGCGCTGTATCGTGGTTTAAGTTCAGCGGAAACGGTACACAATGCCGTAACTAGAATGGGACTGAACACCGTTAGAAACCTCGCAACTTCTCTTGTTATGAAACAATTATTTCAGGCCACAAACCCGGTTGTTGATAAATACTTAAGAAAAACCTGGAAGTTAAGTACCGATATCGCCGCGTTGAGTGCCATGTTAGCAAAAAGTTATACAAACCTGGATTCAGATAGCGCTCTTCTGGCGGGGCTAACTCATTCCATTGGCGTATCCCCTATTCTGGTTAAAGCAGAAAGTGACCCCGCCTTACTCAATGATCCCGCAAAACTGGATGCTATTATTCTTGGGATTTATCCAGCTGTTGGAGCTGCAATTCTTGAAAACTGGGGATTTCCTGCTGAAATGGTTATGGTTCCAGAGCAACATCTGGATACTTCTAGAAACCATGATGGAAACGTCGATTTTACAGACGTAGTTCAAGTAGCATTAATAGAAACAGTTGCAGGAACAGATCATCCATTAGGCCAGATCAATACTGTTGAAGTTCCAGCCTTCCACCGATTGGGTATGGAAGACATTGAAGAAATTGATATGTCTGGCGGTGTTGAGGAAGTTAAAGCAGCAATAAGTTGATTTGAGTTTTTAGTCATGTATTTAATCAAATTCTGAGAGTATTTAAAACAGAGAAGACCTATGCAACAAAAATCAATAGCTTCTATCATCATGCTAAGTTATATGATTATTGTTGTATTTGTATTACTGGTTCTGGCATGGATGCTAAACCGCAGTATTTCTTTTGATAATGCTAACTCTATAAATAACTTTAAGAACCATTTACATGATATCTCTACCATCATGTCAGTTGAGTATGAACATTCTCGCAAACTGTCCAACCAGATAGCCCGACACCCAAAACTAAAAGCTTTAATAGAGTCTGATGATCCATTTGATATTGAAAACTGGACAATAAATACACGTCAACTTGCACCCGATGTCATCGGTCTGGCGGTATTCAATACACTCGGGGAAATAAGAGGAGACCCAGGGCATCAGCGAATAGGACAATCCTGCTTAATCGATATAAAGCTACTTGCTGATGAATTAGCAGTATCATCTCCACCAGTGCATCAGGACGTCTTTCTACCTCATTTTGATATTGTTATTCCTATAGATTTCACTAAAAGAAAAGCTAATTTCCTGCTAGTCAGTCATTCACTGGATTTATTAAAAGCTCACCTGGTTAAACTTTCTCAACCCCACACATATTACGAACTGGTTAATGCAGCGAATCAAATTGTAGTACGCATGGGAGAATACCAGAGTGATATTCAGTTCAAACTGCCTGTTGAAGGTACGGACTGGACATTAGTTGGGAGAACCCGTCTTTCAGGTAATTTGTCATTCCGCTCCGAGATATGGTCAACATTTACCATTTTAGTAATGCTCACTTTATTACTGGTTATTTCTGCCGCAGTTATCATCCGTCGACGTATTCAACAGGATATGCAAAGTCTTGAAAGGCATATGAGTAGCCTAAATAATGAAAAGGATAGCCATTATGAAACGATTTATTTTAAAGAAACACAGAAACTTGATCAATTTATCAATTTACAAATGGGTCAGATTCAAACTTTAAATAAACAGCTTATCGATGAAGCACGGCATGATTTATTAACTGGCCTATTCAATCGACGAGGGTTAAATGATGCTCAGAACAGATGGTTATCATTAGGCCGTAGAGATTTAAACGTAAACATGATGCTGTTTGACCTTGATAACTTTAAGCAGGTGAATGATTCTTTAGGACATGCCGTTGGTGATATTGTTTTACGTAAATTTGCTGAGATATTGACCAATACGGTTAGAGGATCAGATGAAGTCTTTCGATTAGGAGGCGATGAATTCCTGGTACTTCAACTGGGCATGACCAAAGAACAGTCAATGCAATGGTTTGAAAAAGTGAAAAGCCTTGTTGCAGCACTATCTCGTGAACAGCTTGAATCCAGAAACCCTCAAATGAGTTTTGGAATTAGTGCTGGATGCGTTCGATTTTCTTCGGATGATGATAGTTTTGCCGCTGTGTTACATCGAGCCGATGCAGCTCTTTACAGGGCAAAAGAAAATGGTAAGGATCAGGTGTTTTGTGATGGTTGTTGATTCAGATTTGATTTAGATCAGCATTCATACTGGTGCGCGCGGCGCACCCTACTCGTACTGTAGGATGCGCCGCGCGCACCAATTTTGTTTCACTCCGGGCGCGACTTACCTGTTTCCACATACTCCCTCTGTTTCACTCCGGGCGCAACTTACCTATTTCCACATGCCCCTTCATTTCATTCCGGGCGCATGTGGGGAAAAAGTAATACATCGCGGATACTCGGTGAGTCGGTCAGGAACATCACTAATCGATCTATGCCTATACCTTCACCTGCCGTTGGTGGTAATCCAAATTCCAGTGCACGAATATAATCGTCATCAAAGTGCATAGCTTCATCATCACCGGCTTCTTTTTCAGCAACCTGTTTATGAAAGCGTTCAGCCTGGTCTTCAGGGTCATTTAATTCTGAGAAAGCATTTGCCAGCTCGCGTCCAGCCAGGAAAAACTCGAAACGATCGGTTACAAAGGGGTTGTCATCATTTTTACGTGCCAGAGGCGATACTTCGGTCGGATATTCCGTTATAAACGTCGGTTGTATTAACAGGTGCTCTACCGTTTTATCGAATATTTCTATCTGAATTTTCCCAAGTCCCCAGCTATCATCTGCGGCAATTCCTAATTTAACGGCAACAGTTTTTGCGGTTTCCTTATCATCAAGCATTTCAACAGTAAGGTCAGGATTATAATGTAAAATAGATTCTTTCACTGTCATACGGGTAAAAGGTTTACCCAGATCAAACTCGTCACCCTGATAAGATAACTTAGTATTTCCAACGACATCTAAAGCCAGATTCCGAATCATATCTTCAGTTAAGTCCATCAGCTCATGATAATCGGCATATGCCTGATAAAATTCTATCGTGGTAAATTCAGGATTATGTCGAGTGGATAGCCCTTCATTACGAAAATTTCTATTAATTTCGAATACTTTCTCGATACCACCAACAACTAGTCTTTTCAGGTAAAGCTCTGGAGCTATACGTAAAAACAATTCCATATCGAGTGCATTATGATGTGTTTCAAAAGGTTTTGCGGCAGCACCACCCGGGATGACATGCATCATCGGTGTTTCAACTTCCATAAACCCTTTTTCAGTTAGATAATTACGAATATAGTTTATCGTCTGGCTGCGAATCTGAAATACTCGTCGAGAGTCGGCATTCATGATTAAATCAAGATAACGCTGACGATATTTTTGTTCTGTATCCGTCAGTCCATGAAATTTTTCAGGTAATGGTCGTAGCGATTTAGTCAGCAAATGTAACTTTGACACCTTAAGTGAAAGCTCACCTGTTTTGGTTTTGAATAACTTTCCTTCGGCACCAAAAATATCACCAATATCACTGTGTTTAAAAGCAGCATAGTCTTCTTCACCAATAGCATTTAAGTGAACATATATCTGAAATTGACCGGTCATATCCTGTAGCTTGGCAAAACTGGCTTTGCCCATTACACGCTTCAGCATCATTCTTCCAGCAATACAGGCATTTACCGACTTTTCTTCAAGTGATTCCTTAGTTTCATGATCATGTGATTCAATAAGATATGACGCCAGACTGTCACGTTTGAAGTGATTCGGATAAGCCTGCCCTTTAGTGCGTAGATCAGCCAGTTTTTCACGTCTTTGTGCAATTAGCTTATTTTCATCAACAACATCATTTTGTTGCTGAGAGTCTTTATTGTCTGTCATTCTTATAACCCGCTTTTTAAGCTAGCTTCTATAAATTGATCAAGAGAACCATCTAATACTGCCTGAGTATTTCCGGTCTCCACATTCGTTCGTAAATCTTTTATTCTCGATTGATCTAAAACATATGATCGAATCTGGCTACCCCAGCCTATATCAGATTTAGTGTCTTCGATATTTTGTGCAGCAGAATTTTTTTGCTGTAACTCAAGCTCATATAATTTAGCTTTCAACATCTTCATTGCGGTAGCTTTATTTTTATGCTGAGAACGGTCGTTCTGACATTGAACTACAGCGTTTGTTGGTAAGTGAGTGATTCGCACAGCAGATTCAGTTTTATTAACGTGCTGTCCACCTGCTCCACTGGCCCGGTAAACATCAATTCGTAAGTCAGATGGATCTATTTCGATATCGATATCATCATCCACTTCGGGCGAGATAAACGCAGCAGCAAATGATGTATGGCGTCTATTTCCTGAATCAAAAGGAGACTTTCGAACCAGACGATGAACACCTGTTTCGGTTCTTAACCAACCGTAGGCATATTCACCTTCAAATTTTATGGTAGCACTCTTAATACCAGCAACATCACCGGCAGATGCTTCTATTAATTCTGTTTTAAAACCTTTTTGTTCACCCCAGCGCAGGTACATTCTCAGAAGCATTTCGGCCCAGTCCTGAGCTTCAGTACCGCCAGATCCCGATTGAATATCCATAAAAGCATTATTGGCATCCATTTCACCTGAGAACATGCGTTTGAATTCCAGTTCTGAAATTACCTTTTCAGAAGCTTCTAGGTCATCCTGAACGGCTTCTACGGTTGACTCATCCTGTTCCATCTCGGCAAGTTCGAGTAATTCAGCCGCATCATTAACGGCATTGACCGTGTTATCGAGTCCTTCTACAATTGATTCGAGCCTTGCCCTGTCTTTGCCAAGTTGCTGTGCTTTTTCAGGATCATTCCAGACATCAGGACTTTCCAGTTCAAGTCGAATTTCTTCTAGCTGTTCCTTTTTATTGTCATAGTCAAAGATACCCCCTTAACGCATCAATACGCGCTAACAGATCTTCAATTTTGAGGGTAATAGGATTGGTTTCTAGCATTTCACAGCACAGTTTTAAAGGGTGCTGAATTTTACCTGAAGTAAAACGTTTTGTATCGTGATTTATTAATCATCCTTAGGCGAAAACTCAATAACTTCATAGAGTTCATTCGCCCTGTCATAAAGCTCGAATTCATGTTTAATTTGATTTTGTTTGAGTGAATCTGATAATAACCTGGATTCAGTTGTTAAAGTGGTTTGCTCCTGTGCATCCGCAACCACTATATATTCATGACCAAAACCTGAACGAAATGTCAAATTAGAAGAACTTTTTACAAAAATCTCATCGTCATCGGTTTTAAACTGAAAACCATTATCTATCAGTAATTTCTCAATATCTGCTAGAGTTTTCTCAGTGCTTACAGTGCCTGCTAACATGAAAAAACTAGCCATGATAATCCACCAACAGGTAACAAAGACAATCCTGACGAATGATATATCTATCCATTGTAATCATTGCCGGCATCAAAATTTTATTCAAATAAACTTTTCCATTCTCAACTCTCATAATTTCACTGGTCACATCTTCTCCTTCCTGATTGGTGATAATGAGAGGATTATCAATCCGGGTAAATGCAAAAATATCAGTCGTTTTAATTTCTGTAAAATTTTTCATTTCAAAGCCGGACTCAAATGTCAGGTCTGCCTGAGCTGACAGATTAAAATCAAAACTGACATCATCTGGAATATTCAATGTAGCTAAAGATTGGACCAGCTGTAAATCATGAGGTGCTACTGGTTTTTGTGGAAAGTGGTCCATATGTAACAGAGCATCCAGCAATTCTGTCGCATGTCTAATGCCTGTTTCTTCACCGGGTTTTCCACATTCCAATATAGCTGCCGGACAAATTTCATTAAATGCAGTGGTTGATACACCTTTAGGTCTTTTAAACACCATGCCTATATGATTGAACATAGCTGCCAGGTGCTGGTTATCCTGGGTCACACTTGTTATTCCAGCATAGTGAGGGTTTGCACCGGTATTATTATGAATATCAATAGCGGCAAACAAACGGTCACGAGATGCAACCTGAACCACTTCACTCATTAACCGTGTTTCAGCATTGGGTTCCATTTCAGTCCCAGGCCAACAGCGGTTATAATCGGTTTGCCCCGGTAAAACACGACTATTAACTTCCGCCGCTTCAACGTTACCAATAAAAATATAAATCGAGCGGGGTAAATGATCCTGATATTTCTTCAGCAATGCCTGAACAGCCTTTAGACCAGAATATTCATTGCCGTGTAATAATATGGATACAAATAAAGCAGGCGATTTATGACCGCTTAAATGAATCAGTGTAGGTGTTGGAAATACATCCCGAATATTTGCAATCTCAAGATCGAAAAACCCTTCAGGTAGTTCGGAAAATATAGTTAATTGTTCGTTCATTAATTCAGTAAGTTTATGGTTTCGGCCATTGATGAACCGGAATATTCTGTTTCGCCTGTTTCATATAATCTTTCACCAGGAGCTTTTCATCCTGATATTTTTCCCAGTGCATGTATATCCACTGAGCCCCCGTTTGACCGGTCTTTACCCGTTGTTCAATAATATTCATCCATATCTCAGGTGAATCAATATTCAATTTCTCCAGCCCTTCATAAGCCACGGGAATAATATGGTTTAACAGCAGATTTTGCATGCTACCCATTTTTCCATTACACCAGTTAACATTGGCCGACAGACCATCACGCGCTACCTGATAAAAGTCCTGTTCCAGACCTTCAAAAGGCATTTTAGTAAGCTCTTGAGGTTTCAGTTTCAAACCTTCGGTTAAACCAACATGAAAAACCATATTGGCCATGGTATCTATCAGAGTAGGACCGGAAGGAACTACACGTAATTCAAGACGCAAATGATATAAACCATTAACACCCAAACCAAGAATTGGGCGAACCCAGCGCCAGATCGTGCCGTTATGCAGGTTGAAATGATGCAACTCTTCAACCTTGGAATCAATGACCTCAGGCAAGATTGGGCTGTAATAATCATTATCATCAAACAATTCCAGCCAGGATTTTATATAACCTTTAGAAAAATGAACTCTGGGAATAATCAAATCATGAACTTCCTGATTATTGCGAGTATCCACCGCCTGTTTAAAGATGGCGATACGTGATTCCTGCCAGCATTTCTTTTGTAACACTAAAGGTGAGTTTGCTGACACAGCAACAGCAGCCATGCTCGACCACAGTGCGGCATGGTAACTATCTACAGCTTCATCAACAGGAAACTGGTAATGCACCTGTAACGAAGTACTGAGCGCTTCCAGCATGACATCCAGCTTATCTATCATAAGAGTATCTTCCCCCTTAATTTCAAGATGTACCGGGCGCTGGCGCATTTCCATTAAACGTTCATCCAGCAGTCTGTAGCGGTACATATCAGACATGTAAGTATTATGATTCAGATGTTCTAATTTCAGACTGGGTAATACACCAAACAATCCTGGTTCACAGCCTGAACCGGAGGTTGCCTGCTCCATTTCTTGATATAAGTTTGTTAAATCCTGTTGAATTTCACTGAAAACAGAATGAGTAAGTTCAAATGCATTACCATTTATTTCCAGGTTGAAGGTGGCCAGTTCATAGGTAAACAAGTCGTTATTGGCTTTATCCAGTACCTTTTTATTACAGGATGATGGCGCACCGGTTTTATCGATCAGGCAAAGTTCAAGCTCATAACCTAACTTTCTGGTTTCATTATCAAACCTGTTTTCAGTAAATAACTGACGCATAAAATCCATTTCCTGATCCAGCTTCTGTTGAAAAAGTTCAAAGTCTTTTACTTCAAAATGGTCTTTACCAATTTCACCGCCCATCATGCACTCCTGATTTCAAAACATTCTATTTATTACTTACCCATTCCCATGCACAGGTATTTCATTTCAAGAAATTCTTCAATACCATATTTTGAGCCTTCACGGCCCAGGCCCGATTCTTTGACACCACCAAAAGGAGCCACCTCAGTCGATATAATGCCTTCATTGATACCCACTATACCTGTATCAAGACCTTCAGCAATTCGCCAGATGCGGCCAATATCACGTGCGTAAAAATAGGCAGCCAGACCAAATTCTGTATCATTGGCCAGATCGAGAGCTTGCTGTTCTGTATTAAATTTAAAGATAGGTGCCACCGGCCCGAAAGTTTCTTCAGTGGCAACTAACATACTATTATCAACATTGATTAAAACGGTTGGTTCAAAAAAAGTACCGCCTTTTTGATGACGATTTCCACCCGTGGCAATACTGGCCCCTTTTGAGACGGCATCATCAATATGATGTTCAACCTTTTGCACTGCAGCTTCATTTATCAATGGTCCCTGAGTTACATTTTGTTCAGTAGACTCACCCACATTTAAATCTTCAACTGCTGTGGCAAGCTTCTGAGCAAACTCATCATAAACAGATTCCTGAACAATTAACCTGTTCGCACACACACAGGTCTGGCCACTGTTGCGATATTTAGACGCCATAGCACCTTCGACAGCTGCATCAATATCAGCGTCATCAAAAACTATAAACGGCGCATTACCGCCCAGTTCCAGTGATATCTTTTTTACCGTATCCGCACACTGTTTCATGAGTAATTTTCCAACCGCAGTAGAACCGGTGAAGGAAACTTTACGAACATCTGGGTTAGATGTCATTTCTCCACCCACTTCGACAGCCTTATCGGTTGTGATGACATTTAATATGCCTGGTGGGAAACCCGCTCTATCGGCAAGTTCTGCCAGTGCTAAAGCTGATAAAGGGGTTTCAGCAGCGGGTTTTATAATGATAGGACAACCTGCAGCCAATGCAGGGGCTGCTTTACGTGTGATCATTGCGGTTGGGAAATTCCACGGCGTAATGGTACAAACCACACCGACAGGTTGTTTGATAACCAGCAAACGTCGATCAGCGATAGTGTTTGGAATGATATCCCCGTAAACACGTTTTGCTTCTTCGGCAAACCATTCAATAAAGCTGGCTCCGTAGGCGATTTCACCCATCGCTTCGGCAAGTGGTTTGCCCTGCTCCCAACTGAGTATTTTTGCCAGATCAGTTTGATTTTGCATTATCAAATCAAACCATTGTCGAAGAATTGTCGATCTATCTTTTGCCAGTAATTCACGCCAGGCTGGCCAGGCGTTTTTAGCATCCAGAATCACGCCCCGAGTTTCCGTTTTACCCATGTCAGGAACTGACGTAATCAACTCACCATTTGCAGGGTTGGTGACGTCAAACTGCGCTCCCTCTTTTTGGGTTACCCATTGAGCATTCAGATAAGCTTTATTTTTAAGTAATGACGGATCATTTAACTGCATTTTTTTCTCCAGTTATTACATGGATGATTATATTTTATAACCGGTAATATCACATGCTGTTTAACCCATGTAAACATTAAAGTTGTTGCATAACATATTGAGTTCAAAATATATGTCGAATCATAAGCTGTGGATTTTGCTCTCCTCTAAAGTCATTTACGCTCAACTCGTAAAATATATGTAAGTCTTGATAATTTGTTTTTAACTGTTGATCCGTAGCAAAAAATAATATGGCATCGATGGGACTATGGCTATCTTTAGCCGTTAAAACAAATTTCAAATGTTTGTTTGATAAGATTCGTTTATCTAACACCTTGAATTGACCATCAAAAGAAGGGGCTGGAAATCGTTGTCCCCAGGGCCCCGCATCTCTTAAGATTTTAGCCAGTTCCAGCGTCATCTCCTGTCCATTTATTTCTCCATCACTCAACAAAGTATTATTAAAATGCACAGGATCAACATGCTGCTGTAGAATTTTCTCAAAGCACTCAGTAAAGCGTGATAAATCCTGTTCCTTAATGGTCAATCCTGCTGCCATTGCATGTCCACCGAAACGAATTATCAGGTCAGGCTCAGATTTGTCCACTAAATCAAGCATATCTCTTAGGTGAACACCTGTAACCGAGCGGCCAGAACCTTTTAGTAAACCGTCTCCTGCAGAAGCAAAACTGATAACAGGTCTGTAAGTAACATCTTTTATTTTAGATGCAATAATACCCACTACACCTTCATGCCAGTCTTGTTGATATAAAACAAAACTGTACCGGTTCTGATCATGTTCAACATCAGGCAGCATGGCAAGAGCCTGATCCTGCATCTGAGACTGAATTTCACGGCGATTTTTATTCATGTCCTCTAAGTCATAGGCCAGCTGAGTCGCCACAGTTTCATCATCGATTAAAAGAGTTTGTACACCGATGGTCATATCATCCAGGCGACCTGCTGCATTTAATCGTGGAGCTATTGAAAACCCGATATCCTGACTGCTTAAACTTTGACGCATCTTTCCTGAAACCTCTATCAATTTGCGAATGCCAGCAGAACAGGCCCCTGCCCGCAATCTTTTCAAACCTTCATTGACCAGAATACGGTTGTTGTAATCCAGTATTACCAGATCCGCCACAGTTCCGATGGCCACTAAATCGAGACATTCTGCCAAATTAGGTTCCGGTCTGTCATCAAACCAGCTTACTTTGCGTAATAATCGACGTAGCTCCAGCATCAGATAAAACGCAACGCCCACTCCAGCAAGATTTTTACCCGCACTTTCATTAAAAGCATTTGGATTTACGATGACGGAAACATCGGGTAACTCATCTGCAGGTAAATGATGATCCGTCACAATAACTTCAATATTTTCCTGTTTCAAAAGTGACAAGCCCTTAAAGCTTGAAATACCGGTATCAACGGTAATCACCAGATCCGGCTTTAAATTGATAATCCGTTTGGCTACATTTTCTGAAACCCCATAACCATCTTTAAAGCGATCTGGAAGTAGAAAATTAATATTTTCATGTCCCATCAAAATCAGTGCTCTTACGCACAATGCTGTGCTTGTCGCACCATCAGCGTCATAATCTCCAAATACCAGAATATTTGATTGTTGCTGTAAATGGCCCATTAAGATTTCAGCGGCCTGTTGTAAGTGAGTAATGAGATGCGGTGGTGTTAATGCTTTCAGTGCATATTCAACTTCTGCAAAAGATTGAATATCTCTAGCACTGAAAACACGTTGCAATACCGGGTGCAAACTACAATCCGCTGTCAGAAGCTGTGGATTACACGGGCGTTGTTGTAATTTTATGGATGAATTTATTTTCTGCATGGAGCCATTCTATTTAATTTTTGATTTGAAATAAGGCTTGTAGATAAGAGTTATGTTTTCTACCTGACCATAATCGAGATTTATTTATCGCCACTCATGTATTACAAACATATATAGCAGTACTATATATAAATGAATAGTGTTTGCTCATTAAATTCACAATGGCGTTGCATCAGTTACCTTCAGGCCATTTTATACTGCTTTTGGCTTTTGTTATTCGTTTTAATATCAACTCCATTGCTGGCTTCCAGGCAATATTGCGATATCAGTCTGGATCAAAAAATTATGGGTCTAAGCCACGGGACTACTAAAAAATCCAATCTCAATACGGGGTTAGGGTCTGCAGTGGGTATTACCACCTCAGAGTTAAATTTTGACTGGATTATGAGTAATGAACCTGAGCATTCACAATCTATTGGTTTAAATACTTTATACACCATTATAAATTTCGACAGGATCAATCCCATGACCAACGGTCATTTACATACCTGGGGATTACCTATAGCAGGTTCATACACAACAAATGAAACTGAAGTTTTCTATGATGTAACACCGGGGATTTCAGTTTCTTCGAATGCCTTAAAAAATCCTGAACTGATAAACAGTGAAAGCTTACAGTTAACAACGAGCCTGATTGTTCAAAAAAAGCATAATGAAAATCTTACATGGATTTACGGATTCATGTCTGACTACAGGTTTGGCGACTATCAGCTGTATCCATTAGCGGGAGTTTGCCTGGAACCGGCACAAGGATGGTTGTTACAACTAGCAGTTCCAGATTTCAGTATTCAAAAAAAATTCTCCAGCCTCTTTAACCTCACTTTTTATATTTCTCCAGAAGGTAATAAATGGCATGTGTTCAGCAAAGATTTACAGAGTAATTCAGAGCTTACATATAATTCTATAATCACCGGTATCACTGCACACTGGTCAGTAACACCCAGCATTGAATTGAACCTTGATTTAGTAAAACAAAGCAAAAAAGTGTTCAACCTGGTGTCCGATGATAATCAGTTAATTTCAGCAGATGCCGATTCGAGTATGGAATTAAAGCTGAGTGGAAGGTTTTTATTTTGATCAACTTCCTGCTGCAAAAAATCATTTGTATTTCAATACTGACTATGGCGATATATTTGATATCACCACAATTAGCTTATGCTACAAATGTCACTGCAACAACAAATTCTAAATGTCAGAAAATTATATTACCGGCTGATAAAGACCTTGTCGATTTTGAAGCCATGCGTAATCGATTTTCAATTCAACAATACAGTGGCGTTACTATTGGGAAAATTAGCATCATCAATCTGCCTGTATTTAATTTGAACAACCCTGATGAAAATAATTTCTTTTACCGGTTTATAAACAACATTCACATACCAACAAAACATGATGTAGTACGTCGACATTTATTATTTAAAAAGGGAGATGTTCTAATCCCCCGCTTATTAATAGAAAGTGAACGTATCTTACGTAAAAACAGTTTTCTCTCTGATGCCATTGTTCTACCACATCAACGTTGTGGTAATTCTCTGGATGTAATAGTTGTAGTTCGAGATCTTTGGACCTTGTTACCAAAATTATATATGAGCCGAAAAGGTGGAAATAATGAATACGGCTTGATACTGGAAGATGAAAATATTTTTGGTACAGGAAATGCTCTTTTCATAGAATTTATTAATGATCCCGAACGTGAAGCTAAAGCTTTGGGGTTTAGAACAAAACTACTGTTTGGCACTCGCATCTCACTGAATACATTTTACAGTGATAATACTGATGGTTTTAATAAAATGCTGGAAGTGATACGCCCATTCTATTCACTTGATACAACCTGGTCATATGGCGCACAAATCAATCAAAAATCATTTGACGAATCATTGGAAGCATATGAACTGGATCTGGAAGCATTTGAACATGAAGAAAATGATTACCATTTATTCGTTGGCTATTCTGCTGGCTTAAATAAGAATTTTACTCGACGTTATTATTATGGTTTTTCACGAACTGAAGATAAATTTAACCCCGTTGATGAGACATCCTCTATTCCTGAAAATAGAATTCTGGCTTATCCATGGCTTAAATATTCAATCATTGAAGACAACTTTGTCATATATAAAAATTTAAATACCCTATACCGCACAGAAGATGTGTCCACCGGCCTGGGGTTTTCAACTTTACTGGGATATGCCGATGATGTATTCGATTCAGAGTTATCACAGTGGGTTTTTTCACTGAGTTTAATCGATACACCGGTAAAACTTGAAAAGCATTTGCTCAAAGCAAAGTTCAAAACAGATGGTTTTTGGGACCATGACAGAAACAATTTTGTTAATACGGTAACCTCCGTTGGTCTATCTTACTTCTGGTTATTGACCGAAAAACAACGGGCTTTTATTGGTCTGTCCTATGATCATGGAAAAAATCTGGCACAGGACAATTTGCTTCCATTGGGAGGTGAAGAAGGGTTACGTGGATACCCTTCTGAATATTTATTGGGTGAGCGACGGTTTCTGCTTAACCTTGAACACCGCTATTTTTTTAACAGCCATTATTTAAATCTTTTCCGTTTTGCCAGTGTACTCTTTTTAGATATTGGCCAGACAAGCTACAGTGAAAATTCCAATTCACGAGACAGTGAATTACTAACATCTGCAGGTGTGGGTATTCGTATAAATTCAAGCAAGACCAACATCAGTAAAATTATTCATATTGATCTGGCTTTTCCTCTGAAGAATAATGATGATCTGAGTAGTTACCAGCTTAGAATTACAGCTGATGCAACTTTTTAATATTTTGATAATGTCATAAGTGATATGAAAATTCGGTTTCTATCAACACAATGAATATAGCCATCATTCCATTATTAACCGCCCTGCTACCGATAGTCGGTATCAATATCGCCTACATCGTAGCGGCAAGTTTAGACCATGTGCCCACATGTTTTGTCTACCTTGAGGGTTGTACTACAATTAGTTCGACTGGAAGAGCCCCGCCTGAAAGCCTATGGTTTCGTGCCACCATCATTCCCACTGCTGTATTGACGATCATTTGCTGGAGATTGATAGGTGGCTGGCTCCAATGTCTCGAAAAAAAATCTTATAAGGGATCGGCAATTATTCAAACTCTGGGCATATTATCGGGGTTATTTTTAATATTTTATACCGTTGCACTCGGTTTTATTGGTCCAGAATACGTCGTGCAAAGACGCATTGGGGTTACCCTGTTTTTTGGTTTTACCTTTTTGGCTCAATTATTACTGGCACAACGATTATGGAACTTTTCTAATAAACATCCTGACAAATATCCCAAAAAGATAGCTGGACTTAAAATTGTCTTATGCTGGTTTTTATTAATTGCTGGGTTAATCAGTATTCCCGTATCAAACTACATTGGCACCGATGAACCACAAAATATTGTTGAATGGATTTTTTCAGTATTACTGTACAGTTATTTTTTAGCTGTTTTCTGGGCATGGCAAGTGACAGGGTTCAAAGCAAGGCTGACAACCGGGTTTTGATTTAAATCATTATATTTAATGACACTTAAGATAGACTAATTAACATGAAAACGATGTATTCAAGATTGATTGCTCTGCTCTTAAGCATCATCATTCCACTATCAATAATAGCTACGTTTCCTACTACCGCCCTGGCTCAGGAAAAAACATTCATATTTGGTATTATTCCTCAATTCGAAGCCAAAAAATTAAGGTCGATCTGGCAACCGATCATTAATTATCTAAAAACGGAGACCGGTTACAACTTTAAAATTAAGGGTTCTCCAACCATTCCCGATTTTGAAAGTGAAATAATGCAAGGAGACTTCGATTTTGTGTATCTGAACCCTTATCAAAGTATGTTAGCCAACGAAACATTGGGCTACACACCATTAGTAAAAGATATTGAAAAAACATTATTCGGCATAATAGTTGTAAAAAAAGACAGCAGCATTACTGATGTTTCTCAACTAGATCGACAGGTAATAGCTTTTCCTGCTCCCAATGCATTAGCTGCATCATTATTGGTAAGAAAGGATCTACAGGATGACCTTAAAATAAAGGTATACCCTCGCTATGTAAAAACACATGATTCAGTCTATCTGAATGTTTTACTTGGTGAAGTAGCAGCGGGTGGAGGCGTGCAAAAAACGCTCAGTCAACAACAGCCAAAATACCAGGCAGCATTAAAAGTAATTTATAAAACAAGGGAAGTATCTCCTCACCCTGTATCATCACATCCCCGAGTACCCATCAACGTAGTCAATGCTGTAAAAAATGCCTTATTAAAACTGGGAGAAACTACAGAAGGAAAAAACTTACTTGCAAAAATTCCTATGAAGAAAATTGGTGAAGCTTCTTTAATGGATTATCTTTCATTCAAAGAACTTGGATTAGAACGATTTTATAATAAATAATTTTATCTCATGGGTATTAGAGAACAATTAACCTTTCCAGTCATCTTTGTGGTGATACTCATGGTTGGAGTACTACATTTTTACTGGGCACCTCAGCAGCAAAATAATGCCCGTGAAAATTTCATTTCACAATGGGTAAAGGTTTCTCGGCCATGGAAAGCGACCTGATTAGAAATTTATTATCCAGTGATTACTCGGCTCTGTACTCTTCTCTTGATTCTCAGTTAATAACAAATGCTAATACCTGGAAACACTTTTCGCTTCATGATGATAATGGCAATCAAATATATCCTCTCTTTGCGCATAAAGAATTTACAGGTCCCCATGAATTTCATATACCTTACAAATACGAAATCAAACTTGAAGGCGAGTTACTCGGGTATATCGAAGTGCATCTAGATTGGCACGAACAATTCTCCAAAACACAGCAACATATTTTAGAACTGGAACTGTTTTTAGTCATCATAGGAATTTTACTTGTCGTATTCATCCTGGTGTGGAACAACAAAGTCATCATAAAACCTATTATTAATTTACAACAGGCAGCTGAAAAAGTAGCGGGTGGTGACTTTAATAGCCCTTTACAGAAAGTTGTGAGCGGGGAAATTGGAAAATTAATCAGCGCATTTGATTTTATGCGTACAAAGGTTGTTGCTTACCAGCAGCATCTTCTACAGTCTGAAGCTAAACTTATCGACTATAGTAATGCCCTCGTCACGTTTAATACCATGTTATCTGTGGATGGAATAGTCGAATTAGTCAATGACAGTGCCGTATCAAGTACAGGTCTGTCATCTGATAAAATCATTGGGAAAGCACTCTGGGAAACCTATTGGTATAACGACGATGAGTTGCTTCAACAGCAGGTGAAAGCTGATGTTATAACCTGTGCTTCGGGGCAAGCCACAGTTAGAGAATTAAAAATAAAAGTGACTGGTGACCAGTTTTTAACCATCCGCTTAAACTTGACTCCCATAAAAGATAATCAAGGTCAGGTGACTTACCTTGTTGGAGAAGGGCTGGATATTACTAACAGCAAAGCTGCTGAAGAAGCACTAAAAGAAAAAACCGTTGAGTTGGAATTTGCAAGATTAAAATATAAACAATTGAGTGAAACAGACCCGCTCACTAAGATATCAAATCGACGTGTATATGAGGAACGTTTAACTCAGGAAATCGCATCCGCAAAACGTTCTAATAAGTCATTATCACTGTTAATGATCGATATAGACCACTTCAAACAATATAATGATCAGTATGGCCATGATGCGGGAGATGTAACCTTAAGACGGGTTGCAGAAGTCATTTCAGAAGGGTTGCCAAGGTCTACTGACCTGGCTGTACGTTTTGGAGGAGAAGAGTTTGTAGTTCTAATGCCGTCAACTGATATTGACGGTGCACTAATAGTTGCTGAACGAATTAGATCACATATCAAGGTATTATCAATAACACACGATTTTTCTGCTCACCTCGGAATGCTAACGGTAAGTATTGGTATTGCATCATTGGCTGGAGATAAACTGAATGAGGTAGACCTTCTCCATCATGCTGATGCTGCGCTTTATGCTGCTAAAGATGCAGGAAGGAATCGAAGTGAAATTTATACTCCTTGATAATTATATCCGCCAATACCAAATCAGCAACAAGTCAGTAAACACCTGAAAGTAACTTTTTTACCTATAGTTCCTGTCTATTTCTGTTCCAGTAAATCAGACATTAATTGTGCTTTTTTCCAAAACTTCCAGGCCATTGATGATTTGTAATGAAGATTAAAAGCCCCTGCAGTATGCACAGTGATTCGGTTTTTTTTGTTATGAAAAACAGGAACCAGACAATTTTGTTCTACCGATTCAAGAGCCTGTTGGATATTTAAATCATTATGACCTTTTAACAGTTTTAAAATGGACAGGTCGGTGATGACAGCATTAGATTTAAGCTCTGTTTTTTTAAGGTCTTCCAGCTCAGCTGAATGACCACAATATAAATCACCTATTTTTTGTACATGACTATCATTGCTAAACCACAGAGTATTATTTAATTTTTCACCTTCATAATGATCTGCTCCCCAGCACCAGAGACTATTAATCATCGGTAACCCATCAATTTGTCGTTGTTGATTGATTTCATGCTGATACAGAAACATTTGCATTTCATTGAACAGCTTAAACCATGGCAAATTAGTTTTAGCCTGATCCAGATAATGCGTTACTTTTTTCCCCAGTGCTGACAGATAATGGGGTGTTTCGGTGATGGGTTGGCAATTCAATAAAGTCATTATCCAGCTTTTATCTGGCAATAACTCTACCTTACAATCTTCTTTAAAAAACTCTTTTAATTCATTGATAATTATATCTAATTGATCGCTATTAGTAACTGGAATGACAATAGCATTGTTAATATCAGCCTTTAGATGTATGGGTTTAATCAGTAACTGCTGTCCTTCATTTTTTGAGTTAATAGCGTGAGCATAGGGTAAAGCCCGTTGTTGCAACCCCAGTCGCTGAATCAATATTTCATCAAAATCGGTAATTGAACTATTTACCCGCTCAGCAAAACGCAGCAGTTTATGCAGTATGGGGGTTGATCGAGCGAGTTCATCCAGATTTAGCTCATGGGCGGGCAGATTCAATAAACCTGGTAAAACCAGGTCAATTGTTGGAGCATCTTTACCTGGCAACTGTTTTACTCTTCCGCTAAGCAGGAAGCGAGTTTCTCCGCAACATCGTTGGATAAATTTTCTTTAGCCTGAATGCGTAAAACTTGCTGTTTCATCTTTTCCCCAAGTTCAGGTGTTAGTCTCTTCCAGTTAAGAAAAGCATTCACCATACGTGAGGCTACCTGTGGATTGAGGCTATCAAGCTGAATGATTTTATCAGCAAAAAATTCATAACCCTTTCCTGAGACATGATGAAAAGCTTTAACATTAGACTGAACCGGCCCAAGTATTGATCGCGCTCGATTTGGATTTTTAATATTAAATGCAGAATGTTTTTCCAGTTTGATTATTTCTTCCAGAGCATTTTCGGTCTGTGAAGCAGCCTGCAATGCAAACCATTTATCCACTACCAATGGTGTATCAGACCATTGCTCATAAAAAGCTTCAAACATTCTGGTCTTTGTATCATTTGTGTCATGCATAACCGCAGCTAAACTGCTCATTTGATCAGTCATATTATCTGCACTATTGAATTGTGACTCAGCAAGATCAAAATACTGCGATGTCTGCAAAAGCGTCAAATAAACCAGGCAGGTACTTTTCAGACTACGTTTTCCAATATCCTCTGGTGTTAACTGGTACGAAGCCGTGCTCTGACAGAATTCATATAATGCTGACAACTGTTGCTCCAGCTGTGTCGCAATCTGTTTTTTGATAAAGAGTCTGACCTGATGAATCTTATGCACATCAATCGGACTACACATTTCAGCCAGATACTTTTCTCCCGGAAGATTTAACATTTCTGCCAGCAAGGGTTTATCGATATGGGCATTATCCAGTAATCCGGCAAAAGCATTTATCAAACCATTTAACTCTTCAGTTTGCTCAACAGTTTCGGCATTTATCATGTTAATCATTACCTGAGTAGCAAATTGCTGACCCGCTTCCCATTGATTAAAAGAGTCGGTTTCACAGGTCATTAGTTTCGCCAGTTCCTGCTGCGTTAAATCAGTGCGCAGGTTAACTGGAGATGAAAATTCTCTGAAACAGGAAATGAGGGGTAACTCAGGAATAGATTGAAATTCAAACGTTTGATCTACTTCGAGTATATTAAGAACAAGCTCCAGTTCTCCAGCTTCATTTAATGCCAACGGTGAGCCTGACTGGTCAAACATAGAAAGCTTCATAGGAATATGAAATGGCAGATTATCTTCTCCTTTGGTTTTACCTGCATCCTGCTTCACCCAAAGTTTGAGGGTTTGTTTCTCAGCATCATAAATTCTTGAAACTGTCACCAAAGGGGTTCCTGATTGCTCATACCAACGTTGAAACTGCGTGAGATCTACTCCGCTAGCATCAGACATTGCCTGTCTAAAATCATCCGTGGTAACTGCCTGCCCATCAAAACGTTTGAAGTAAAGATCCATGCCAGAACGAAATCCTGCTTTACCCAGCAAAGTATGATACATCCGTACCACTTCAGCGCCTTTCTCATAGACTGTTGAGGTATAGAAGTTATTGATTTCAAGATATGATTTTGGGCGAATAGGATGAGCCATCGGACCCGCATCTTCAGCAAACTGGTGACTGCGTAAAAGTCGTACATCATTGATGCGCTGAATAGCTCGTGACATCATATCGGAACTGAATTCCTGATCACGAAATACCGTTAAGCCCTCTTTCAGGCTCAATTGAAACCAGTCACGACAGGTAACCCGATTACCGGTCCAGTTATGAAAATATTCATGTCCAATGACACCTTCAATTCCCAGAAAATTCGTATCCGTAGCCGTTTTTTGATTTGCTAGCACATACTGCGTATTAAAAACGTTAAGTCCCTTATTTTCCATCGCCCCCATATTAAAATCATCCACTGCTACTACCATGTATAAATCCAGGTCGTATTCAAGGCCAAAAACATCTTCGTCCCACTTCATGGCTTTTTGTAACGATTTTAATGCGTGTCCACATTTTTCCTTATTATGATCTTCAGTATAAAACTCAAGATCCACATGACGTCCGGACATGGTCGTGAAAGTACCCGCTACACAGGCTAGATCACCCGCCACCAGTGCAAACAGGTAGCTTGGTTTAGGAAAAGGGTCACCCCATTTAACCCAGTGCCTTTCTCCATCTTCACCTGAACCGAGTTTATTACCATTAGATAACAATACCGGATAAGCCTTTTTATCTGCCCTGACCGTGGTCGTAAATACTGACATGACATCGGGACGGTCAAGGTAAAAGGTAATATGTCGAAAACCCTCTGCTTCACATTGAGAACAATAGTTACCATTACTCTGGTACAGCCCTTCCAGGCTGGTATTAGCTGCCGGATTTATTTCAACTGTTGCACGAAATTCAAATTCATGAGGTACAGCGTGGATTGTGAGTAACTCCCCATCATAGCTAAAGTCTGAATCATCCAGAAAGTCATTATCTATCTGTAAATCGACAACCTTCAGACCCACACCATCAAGTATCAAAGGTGCCTGACCATCTTCAGTCTGGCGACGAATAGTTAAATGACTTCGGACCGTGGTTACCCCTTCATTCAAAAGAAAATCCAGATCTGTACGCTGAATGCTAAATTCAGGTGTTTTGTATTCATTCAGATATTTGCGTTGTGACTGATCTGTTTTCATAAAGAGTATTACCTTAAGGTTTTCAAAGATATTTTTATTGTTTTAAGGACTTATTAAAACACATTTCAAGTGTATCCAGGTGGATGCTTTTTGACTAAATTTCAAGGTCTGCTGTTATAACGAATAACTCTATTAATATTCATTACAATCGTATCGTTTCTGATAAAGAATATTGTAATCAGGATTATTAAATGCTTATATGGGCGCATTGATTTCTAATATAAGGCTTCAGGAAAAAAATAATGGCAGAGTCAACAACTCCAGTTAAAAAAGCTCCCACAAAAAAATCAGTTGCTATTAAAAGATCTGCTCCTAAAAAAATTACTTTAAAAAAAGATCTAGACGAAGGTTCAAACTTTAGCCGTACCACCCAAAAAAAACCTGTTAAAGCAAAGCCTGTAGTAAAAAAATCGGCAAAAAAAACTGATAAAAGAGTAGTAAAAAATAACTCTGATACAACTACTACTTCAAGACCTACAGCAAAAAATACTCGCAGCAAAAATGATATTCAGGATGAAAATATCAATAAGATGATTCATCAAATCAGTGAAAGCTTCAGCGCTTTTGCCGAACAAAGTAATAAACGAGAAGAGCGCAGTTTAGAAATACTCAATGCTCTCACAGAGTCTTTAAAAAAAGACCATGATATCAATCAGCAGGAAACTTTCAGGGACAAGCGGCAAAATAACGATATACAACAAATGTCGAGAAGTAACCGGATTATTCTCATACCAACTGCTGTTATCGCTGGCCTCGGCATTATAGCCACTTTGTATGTTGTTAATATGCTGGGGACAGCAATGACCAATATATCCACCGATATCCATAAAATCCAGCAGTCTGTAGAACAGGTCTCAACCAGAATGGATAGCATGACCATGGATATCAGTTCGATGAGCGGCAATATTCAGCAACTGAACCGGAATGTAACCACCATGAGTAAGGATTTAAGTGTATTGAGTTACACCGTTGCCCCTGCCATGCAGGGTATGCGAAGTGGCATGCCCTGGGCTCCTCAATAGCCTACCTGCCATTCAGGTGAAGCAATACGACGGTCAAATACAAAGGGCAAAGTATCAAACCCGGTATAGCTTATTTGTACCGGTGGATAAAAAGGGTATTTATCATGTAATTTATCAAGTTGCACATGAATGAGGTTGGCAGCTACTTCACTCTGGCGGTAATTCCATTTGTGACCATTTGCATGCAGAAACAGCAATGGTTTAGCAAATAGCAGTGCACTCTCTCTTAATGAATTCAATAACTGTCCATTAAATACATCTGCCGGAGCATGTGCCAGAATCACTGCAGCTTTAGCATTACTGGATAACAAGCTCTGTCGAATCCATTTTGCATTATCAGTAATTCTCGTTTTCCATTCAGCTTCATCATGCACTCTACCTTCAGGCAGGTTTATGCCAATATACACAACATCCCCAAGTTTGAAGCTAAAATTTTCCTCACGCTCGGGTTGTGTTATCACCGAAAATGGTAATTCAAAACGTTCATAAAGATTCCCTAAATGGCGCTTCCAGTAGCCCAGGCTTTGGGCAGGGTTGAGAGTGTCATTCCAGTCGTTATCACCCAGCACCACGAAGGTGGGTTTATGATTATTAAAGCTCAGAGTCTCTGCCATATTAACGTATCTGGATTCTGGAACTTCATCAATACCCTTGCCCAAATCACCCAGATGAACGATAAATGCCGATTTACTGACAATACTTTCTGTTTTCATATAGTGCTTTAGTGCGACCTGAGCTTCTACCCCATAAGGGCCACAGCCCATGGCAGTAAACTGTTCACCACTAATATCCTGAGTATAAGCTTCTATTAATTGTCTCCCCGCTGCTGTACTGGCTGTTCGCCACAGGCTTTCTGCCTGAAACAGGGAAAGTGCTTTAGCAGTAACACGTTTTGCCTCACGTGGCCGATAATCATCCAGCAAAGTAGTGATGAGTAAATCCCATGAAGAGGCCAGATAGGGAAATCTATCCCGCCCTTCACGTAAATAACGGAGATAACGGTAAGTCGACCATTTACGAAGATAAATACCCAGCTTCGCCCACGCTTGATCAGGAGAGTTCTGCATATCAGTCGCCCGCTTCAACCAGCGAATACCGACCTTGACATTGCCATATTTCAACATCCACTGGCCTATTTTCTGTACAGCCCAGTCAGCCTCAGGGTCTCTGGCAACCTCTATTTGAAATAAATATAAAGCGGCATAGTAATTACCCTGTTTACGATATATTTTAGCTGCTTTCTTGATTAACCTTTTGCGATCTTTTAGCGGATATTCACTACCTTCCTGCGCAGACTCTTCCAGCATATTTATAGCCTGCAAAGAGTTCGTCAGTGATGATTCGAAATCCTCCATGTCATAGAAGGCATCAGCCAGCTTCTCGTAATCAAACCAGTTAGTAGAAAGGGGGGGAATGTTTAAGCTGGATTGTCTAGAGGTATCCGCAGACAGCGCTAACTGGCAAAAAAGAGATGCAGCGAGAGGAAAGATATAAAGCTTGAATAATGCCATACAGCTGTCTTTTTTTGACTTTACAAAGGGGCTAGACCCATTGTAACAAGCATCATTGTTTAGCGCTTAAGTTTCTCCATTAAGCCCTTACATCGATTAATGAGATGCACAAAGCAGGTCATGATTTACTTCACCGGTTACGGCCATGGTTTCCAGTTCTTTTAGCACCATGATGCTGGCAGCTTCCATATTCTTTAAATGTCCGATTGCTGCATGCATATTACCCTGATGAAACTGATCGATGGCCATCTTTCCCTGCTGATGTACATCAACATGATGTGACTCCAGACCACGATACCCCGGCAGTTTAGAGAAACACGCTTTACCGTCACCTTCATAATACCATTTGCCTAAACGGCAATTATGGTGATCGGTAAATGCATCCGAAGTCTTTTCCGAGTGCCCGACCAGTACCTGGTAAACATTAAATTTAAACACCAGATGATCAATTTTTGCGAGCTCAACAAAGGCTCGTAAAGCCCCCGATGATATAGCGCCTTCCATGCTCTTGGAGAGCATTAATAGTCGTGAAATACCATCGCTTGATTTACCCCCTACTTCAGACAATTGCTTTGATTCCTGTGACATCTGAATCATTTTTTCAGTGGTATCTTTAGCGCCGGATAAAATCAGCTTCACTTCATTGGTGATTTCAGCAGTTGCCTCGTGAGTACGACTCGACAGCCCTCTTACTTCATCTGCCACCACGGCAAAACCACGACCATGCTCACCTGCACGTGCCGCTTCAATAGCAGCATTCAATGCCAGCAAATTAGTTTGTTCAGAGATGCCATTAATCAACCCTATCACATTACCAATGGCACCCACTCTGCCATTCAACTGCTCAACATTGTCAACGGCATCATCCACTGTTAAAGCAACTGACTGCAGATTATTAACAAGTTGCAGCGTTCCCTGATTGGCCATCACAGATTCATTCGCAGCATTGATAGCAGTTTGTTTCTCATCTTGTAACATGGATGAAAGACCGGCAAAGGTAGACTGCATTTCAACCAGACTACTGCCAAAGGTTTCTAATGAATCAAAAATACCCAGAGCCAGAACATTTTTATCCTCAGCTCCAGACAATTGTACCTGCACTCGATTCAGCTCCGCTGTTTTTTGCTCCAGTTCCAGCTGTAAAGCTGATAACTGCCCGGAGAGTTCCATGTTTTCTGTTGTTAACCGTTCCAGTCCTTTGTGGTCTTTTAGAAAATCAAGCATGTAATTAACGCCTTTTTTTGATACATAGGTTTACTTATTTGTATTTTAGTATGTGCTTAGATACTTAATCAACCTAATCCTAGTAAGGTTGATTTAAGTCAAATTACTAGTCGAAAATTTCCCCTGGCTTGTTCACTGTTTATATCACCAGCTATACAACTCAGATGAAAAATTCACTTGAAGTTAAAAATTGAATGCATAGACTATAATGAGAACATACTGAGAACTTATTATTTATATGCCACTTACTCATATCACCCGGCCAGACAGCAAACTGTCACACATTGAGTTACCCCTGTATAGCTGTCGGGTGCGTGCTGGCTTCCCCTCGCCAGCTGATGACTTCATCGATAAGTCACTGGATTTGAATGAGTTATTGATAAAAAAACCAGCCGCAACTTTTTTTGCCTGGGCAGAAGGTGACTCGCTGCGTGATATTGGTATCACTCAGGGTGACCTGCTCATTATTGACCGTTCAGTAGAACGTACCCAGGGTGCTGTCGTCGTTGCAGCCATCGATGGTGAACTTACCTGCAAAATTCTTGATATCCGTCGTATGCAATTATTATCAGCGAATGAAAACTATCCACCCATCAATGTCTCTGGAAAAGAAGACCTGCTGATCGAAGGTGTCGTCACCCACAGCATCAAAAAACACCTTCAGCAAAGATGATAGCTCTGGTTGATTGCAACTCCTGTTACGCCTCCTGCGAACAGGTATTTCGCCCCGATTTACGGGATAAGCCGGTTATCGTGTTAAGCAATAACGATGGCTGTATTATTGCTCGCAGTAAGGAAGCGAAGAAACTCGGGGTGCCTGATTTACAACCATTCTTCAAGGTAAAGCAACAATTAAGAAAACATCGTGTGGTAGTTTTTTCAGCTAACTTCCGCCTGTATGGTGATATTTCCAACCAGGTTATGACAACCCTGCGAGATTTTTCTCCACAGGTAGAACAGTACAGTATCGATGAAATGTTTCTGGATTTTACGGGTATGAAGCTTGATTTGAATGACTACGGTACGGTAATTAAGGATACCCTGTGGCAAAACGTGCGCATGCCGGTGGGCGTAGGTATTGCACCGACAAAAACATTATCGAAACTGGCCAATCATGCTGCCAAGAAGATCAAAAGTTCCGGTGTCGCTGTGCTGGACAGCCCCGTCAAATGGCAGTGGCTGCAAAAACGTTTGCCGATTATCAAAATATGGGGGGTTGGTAAACGTCTGAGCAAACGCCTGAATGCACTGGGTATTCATAATGTTTATCAACTGGCACAGGCCGACCCGCGTTTTATCCGCAAACAAACCAGCATCAATGTCGAACGCACTATTCGCGAGCTTAATGGCGAAGCCTGCATCGGTCTGGATGAACAACCGGCTCCTAAAAAAGAGATTTTCGTTACCCGCTCATTCGGTAAAAAAACTGGCAGTAAAGAAGAGTTATTACGCCATATCAGCCGTTATGCAGCCGCAGCGGCAGAAAAATTACGCAGCCAGAATAGCTTCTGCACCAGTTTGTATTTATTTGCTTTTACTTCAGAGTTCAAACCCGGTTTTTACAGCAACAGTAAAGTCATCAAGCTGCCCTACCCGACCAGTAACAGTACGCTGATTATCAATCACGCCAAACAGGGCATGTCACAGCTTTATCAACCGGGAAGCTTGTTTGCCAAGTGTGGCATAGGTTTACTGGATATTCGGGATCGAAATTTTTACCAGTATGATTTATTCAGCCCTGGCCAGCAGCCTGATACTGATGAATTGATGTCAATGATCGATAGCGTCAACCAGCGTTATGGTCGTGACTCTCTTACCTTTGGTGCAGAAGGTTTAACCGGTAAGTGGACCATGAATCAAAACCGCTTGTCCCCTTCCTATACTTCTTCGTGGCTTGATTTACCCAGAGTGCTTTGCTGATGACTTAACATTGTAAAGCACAATATATGCTGCTCAGTGAGTTTCAATTTTTCTATAAATTTAAAGATTTTTTTCACCACAAAGTCACGAAGTACACGAAGTACACGAAGGTACATCGTTATTTAGCAATAAGCTTTTTAAATTATAACAATGAGTGATTTATCCAATTACTTTTAGCATTATTTGCTTTTCTTCATGAGCTTCGTGCCTTCGTGGTGAGTTTTTATTGATTTTTTTGAATAAGCTGAGTTACAGCACAATAAACTATAGTTATTTACAACACTTCATCAGATAACCCAATAAAATATGGAGGCGACACAAAGCACCTCCACAAAGACTCATTAAGTCAAAAGCCATTCTAATTAACTACCTGATGGACGCCTTCTGTTTAATCTCTGGCGTTGATCATCTGTAAGAATAGCGTCCACTTTTGCTCTCATCTCATCACGATGTGCCTGTCTTGCGATTTGCTGGCCACTTTTCCATTGCTGTTGAGTCTGCTGTAAAGTATCCAGTTCCTGATGCTGTTCAGGGGTCAGGTCATTTAATCGATAGATGCCACGCATGGGTGTTTTCATGCCTCTCATCTGGCTCTGCCCACGTTTACCCTGCTTCCAGTGCATGGGCTGTCTACCAGACATATTCCCCTGCATTTGATTATATTGCCCTCTTTGCATGCCGGGGCCACGCTGATCACAGTTACCATAACCGTTAAAAGCATAAGCAGTTCCAGTAGCCACTACCAGTAACGCGCTTCCAATAAGGATAAATTTTGATTTGTTGTTCATGTTTATTCTCCAGTTTTTGCATTAATCGTTGTTTGTTTCAGTGACTAAACTATAACGCTCTGCTGTGTAAAGTAGGGTCAACTCAGGTAAAGCTTTGCAAAGAAATGCAAAGACTTGCTTCAAGCCCTTTGCAGCAACAATATTTACCTTCAGAATAGTGTTACTGGAGACTTAATAAATGCATATTTTACTAGTTGATGATGACGTAGCACTTTGTGAATTACTACGTGAATATCTGGAAATGGAAAGTTTTCAGGTCTCTATGGTGCACGATGGAAAACAGGCACTGCAAATCATTAATTCAGCTCAACAGACATGGGATGCAATTTTACTGGATGTCATGTTACCGGGTATGAATGGCTTTGATTTATTAAAAGCAATTCGACCACATAATTCCATCCCGATATTAATGCTAACCGCGCGTGGTGAAGATACCGATACAGTGCTGGGACTGGAGCTCGGCGCAGATGAATATGTGGCTAAACCGGTGAGTCCGCGTGTACTTGTCGCTCGTCTTAGAGCTTTAATTCGTCGTGCTTCCAGTGAACAGAAAAGTAGCAGCATTAAAGTAGGAGATCTGAATCTTGATAAACAGGCCAGACTTATTACAGTCTCTGGTGAAACTATTGAACTAACCGGTGCAGAATTCAACTTGCTGAATCAGTTAATTGAAAACTCTGGTGAAGTCGTCAGTCGAGAACAGCTTGCTAAAGAAGGACTGGGGCGTTCATTGCAAGCTTATGACCGACGTATTGAAACTCACATGACTCAAATTCGGCGTAAGCTCGGGCCACAAGCGGATGGAACAGAACGTATAAAAACTGTGCGCGGTGCTGGATACCAATACGTGGTTTCGCGATGAATTTATTCCTGCGTATATTTTTATCTTTCTGGCTGGCAGCCATTCTACTGGCAGCGAGCTTTTACCTGATGGGAAGGTTTTCTGGTGGAGAAGCCATCGAACGCAACGAAGCCGTATTAAAAGCTCAGGCCGATATAGTTGCTTCTCTGTGGCTGAACAATGGAAGACGCGCCACCATGCTCTGGTTAACAGCATTACCATTACTGGAGCGCCCTCACCTGGTCAATGCACAGGGAAAAAGTATGATGCGAATGGGCCCCCGAAAGCAAAAAAACATGCCAATAAGACCCATGATTGCTGGCATCCATCATAAAAAAAATGGCCAGGTAGTCATCATTGCTACGCTACCCAGAGTAACCCCACCTTTATTTCTGGTTCGACACCTGGATAAACGTCAGTTACACCGAATGCCGATGATTTATCTATTACCGTTAGCGTTGGTGATCATTAGCCTGGTCAGTTACTTTCTGGCATCGGTGTTAACTAAACGTATTCGACAATTAAGATCCACAGTTCAGGTTATCGCTGAAGGAGACTTGAGTGCACGTGTGACACTCAAAGGTTCCGATGAGGTTAGCGCACTGGCTACCGACTTTAATCGTATGGCTGACCGCATCAACGATATGCTGAATAGCCAGAGGCAACTGGTCAGCGATGTATCACACGAATTACGTTCACCTCTGGCACGATTACGAATTGCACTGGAACTGGCAGAAAGGTCCGATAACCCCGCAACTTCTCTTCACCGTATTGAGAAAGAAGCTGATGAACTGGAAAGCCTGGTCACAGGGTTACTATCACTGGCTCGTATTGAATCGGGGCAATCTCAGCTGGAAAAACAATCACTATCTTTATGTGAATTATTGAACCAGATTGTAGAAGATGCTAATTACGAGGGACAGGCCATGCAACTTCGTGTTCAGCTGGATAACTGTGACAACATTACGCTATTTGCTGACCCTGTCATGCTGCGTTCAGCTATTGAAAACGTGGTGAGAAATGCCCTGCACTACACACCGAAAAATAGTGAAGTTATTGTTAACGCTTTACAAACTCAAGATTCAGTGACAATAACTGTCGATGATCAAGGTGAAGGTGTGCCTCCTAAAGCACTAAACAAGTTGTTCGAACCTTTTGCACGAGTAGCAGAAGCACGTGATCGACTCAGCGGAGGTTATGGACTTGGACTCACGATTACCGGAAAAGTTATGCAGGCTCATGCGGGTCAGGTAACAGCTGAAAACAGACAGCAAGGCGGTTTAAGAGTTACCCTGATTTTGCCTCGGTAGTCGCCAGTCATACCTTTACTAAATATTTGTAGGGTGCGCCGCACACACCACTTTATTTCAATAATTCAGAATTGGTGCGTGCGGCGGCACCTTACCCTGATTATAGATTTTTTAACACACTTACAATATCTGCTGGTTCCATTCTCTGGGTATAATCAGCATCAACAAAAGCATGCACAATTTCTCTATTTTGTTTAATCACATAGGTCGCAGGCATTGGAAGTTCAAAACTATCATCTCCGTTATAACCCGGAATATCCAGGTTAAACATTTCATAAATTGGTCTAAGTGCTTCGGGTAGTGTGAACACCAGGCCATATTCTCTTGAAACTTTGTTACCTACATCGCTCAACACTTCGAACGTTAATTTATGTTTTTCGGATGACTCAATAGACTTATCTGGCAACTGTGGAGCAATCGCAATTAATTGGGCACCAGTCGCTTCAATTTCAGGTAAAACACGTTGAAGCGCATGCAGTTCCAGGTTGCAGTAAGGGCACCACCCACCACGATATATATTTAGCACGACAGGTCCTTTTGCTAAAGCCTGATTAAGATTAACCTGTTCTCCATGAATATTAGGTAAGCTAAAATCTACCGCCTGATCACCGATACCCAGCGCATTATTTTCAATACCCTGCTCTTTTAAGTCTTTAGTGGTTCCCATCAAAACTTCAATAACATCTTTTGGGGCTTTTGCTAAAGTTTGTTCTCTCTGTTTTTGTATTTCCTCTCGCAGGCTCATTGTAATTTCCTCTTTATTGAATTATTAGAAAGTTATTGAACGATCACTCTATAACTATATTTGAATGATTACTCAAAAATCTGTTAAAGTAAAGTCTATGGCACGCCCAATTCAATTTAATCGCCCCTTAGCGCTGAAACAATCCATGTATTTGTTTTGGGAAAATGGCTATACCAATACTTCTTTGCAGCAACTTGGCGAGCGTATGGATATGCGCCCCGGTAGTCTTTATGCGGTGTTTAAAAATAAACGCCAACTATTTTTTGAAACACTGGAACTGTATTTCGAACGTAGTTCAAATTTATTAAAAGATAGATTACAAAGCGGAAATACCGCCATGCAGAGTATTCACATTTTTTTCGAATCGTTAATCGACGATCTTGTCGATGAGAAGACTATGAAAGGTTGTTTGATGATCAACACAGCCACTGAACTTGCTGATCAGGATGATGAGATCAAACATAAACTGGACATTATGTTTAAAAGCCATGAGCGACAGTTTTTTAAAGTATTAAGCCAGGCTCAAAAAGAAGGCGATCTAGCTAAAAACAAAGATCCGAAAACACTAGCCATGTTTCTTTTGATGGGTGTCAGAGGCCTAAAGGTTTATAGCCAGACAGATAATTCCCGAAATAAATTACAGACACTAGTCAATACACTTTTATCAACACTCAGGTAATTATATTGTCTTCACCACGCTCACAGGGATAGATTCCATTAAGTAGAATTCATCCACTACGCATTGCTAGATATTTATTCGCAGCAAGCTGCGGGGAATAGCACCCCAAGAGATTTAAAGCAGACACCAGGCTGCAATTAATTCTCTTTGAGCGACCAATAGGTGCTCTTTTTCCAGCTATGCTATTTCACTAGTGTTTATGATTGTGCTCGTGTGGTTCAGCTGCTGGTAATGCCTTTCCAGAAGCATAGGTTTTAACTGCAGTAACAGGGTCACTTTCACTGGTTGCAATAACTTTGATACCTCGCATGGACATCTTACGGATAAAGCCATCTCCGCAACCACCTGTTATCAGAACATCAAAAGCATCTATCGGATGGGAACCACCTTTAAACTCATGCATAGACATTTCTTTAGGTAAATCGAGACGGTCAGTTTCTACCCACTCTCCTACACTCGGACTGGTGTAAACAAGGAAACGACGCGACTTCCCTGCATGGCCGGTGATGGTTCTAAAATTTTGACTGGTTACAGCAATATTCATGTTTAACTCCTATCTGTATTGAATTTCAATCATGCTGTTGCCTGAATAACAACACCTTTAACCCAGGCTTCCATTGTATCATTGGCTAACGCCATAGGTGCTTCCATAAAAGATATAGTAAAACCTGTTTCGGTTTCAGCTATGCCAATAGAACGTGGGCGTACTGCCAACATTTCAGCTTTAGGTAATTTAGTACCAAAACAGAAAACAACATTGCGGGCATCAATAATATCTTCAGCCATCTCACCACCTTCTAGACCTTTAGTATGGCTGTAATGATCGAATTCACCAATGAAACGAGTGATTTTGTGCTCATCAATCAACTGTTTAAAGTAATCCACGAGTTCCTGAGATGAGTTAAAAGTCGTTTCAGTTTTATCAATCTCCAGCTTAAACATAGGAAATTTTTCCTGTAATAGAACTTGTTTCATTTATTTCTCCAAAAAATTATTCAATTTGAAATTAATCTGCCACACAAATTTTTCCTTTCTGTGCTGCTTTAAATGTTTTAAACAGTAACAGTACAACCAGTGCACTTAGTGAAAATAGAAGTCCCAGACCAATATTCCCATAAAATTCCTTACCAGTGATCAAGCCCATAACCATACTTGCAATACTCATTGCAGCTAGAGGAAATGAATAAGCCCACCAGGACATAAAAAATGGTAACCGAGCAAAACGGGGTAGCTGACTGAGTAATAAAATAGTCAAAAATAATGCGAAATTAAATAATACCTGTGCAAACGCATCCAGTCCTCCAGTCAGTTTTACATAAGCCATAAAGCCAACAGCAGGAGGTGCTATTAAAATAAACAGGGTTGGCAATAGCTTTTCAGGTAGAGGGGTGTGAAAAATAATGCGGTTGAATACGATAATCATCAGAATCAACCAGAACATCATGCCGATACTGAAGAAAAACCAGGAAAGTTCGATATAACCCAAAGGCACACCAGCCAGAGGTACAATCACATTACCTACTGCTGGAATAAACCAGGCTGGATTCATATGATGTATTTCAAATTTTTCATGATGCAGCCAGGAATTCATGACCATCATGGAAATAACCATATGCAAAATGGTTCCTGTAGCCCATAGAACCAGACTTACCTGCACAGAAATAGACATAAAAGCCACGGCAAATAATAACAAGCTGATTGAAATTGCCGGTATAAAATTCATTTTTATCGGATTAGCCCATTCCTTCAGGATGGCTTCACGAAAATTCAAACCTTTATAGATATACATAACTGCAAGCAATATGAATACTAAAATGGATTGCACCAGTAAAGTAGAAAAAATAATGCTACTGAACTGATATATTTCACTCGCTTTTTCCCAGGCTAAGGTCAATCCTGCCAGACCCATAACCATGGCAAAAAATGAAATCGGCATATGTTCTAACCGGTTTGGTATTTGCATGTTTTACTCCAAAGTTAATGTATTGAGAAAGTCTAAACAGACTGATGTAAACTGGCATTGAAAAATTTCAATGCCGTAGAAAAAATTTTGGGTAATCAGTGAAAACGATACAAATTGAAAATGCATGGCGTGGTGCCAAGCGCTGTAAAAATTGTGCTATCCGCCACCTGGTATTATTTGCCGACCTGGATCAGTTAGATTTTGATCGAATTCACCACCCCATCGATGACATAGAATATGAACCCGGTAGCCGTCTTTATATGCAGGGTGATGAAATGCCGTTTGTGTATACGGTTAGATCAGGTTTGATAAAACTGGTGCAGCGACGTCCAAACGGCGATAGAAGAATTGTACGCCTGCTCAGTCAGGGAGACCTTGTGGGTTTGGAAAGCCTGAATGGACAGGTTGCAGATCATGAAGCTATCACCATGGATCATGTGAAGGTATGCAGGATTCCCCGCTCGGTTATAAATTCACTGCAACGCGATACACCAAACTTACATAATGCTCTTATCCAACGCTGGCAAAAAGCGCTAAGTGGTGCAGATGACTGGATTACTCGACTATCCACTGGCAATGCCAAAGAACGTGTCGCCCGACTTCTGTTATTACTTGACGAGAACTCTACTGATGACTGTTTTTTTCTGCCAACCCGCGAAGATATGGGTGCTATGTTAGGCATCACGACCGAAAGTGCCAGCAAAGCCACTGCCGAATTTCGAAGAAAAGACTGGCTAAAGCCTTTAAGTCAAAACAGAGCCTGGATCGATACAGCAGAACTGCTTCAGCAGTTTGATTAGTTATTTTATTATCCTTCAATCAGTACCGATTGTTTTTGCTTACAACTATGTGAATAAATAAATGAAAGATTTAGCCGATTTTCCTATCTCAGATTTAAAATCCATCAAAGTAGTATTTACCGATATCGATGACACTCTAACAACAGATGGACGTTTAACTGCCGATGCCTACTCCGCAATGGAAGCTTTAAGACAACACAATATAAAGGTAGTCCCAATAACTGGCAGGCCAGCAGGATGGTGTGATCAAATCGCACGCATGTGGCCCGTTGATGGCGTTGTCGGTGAGAATGGTGCTTTCTATTTTTATTACGACGAGAAAGCAAAACGTATGATTAGATACTATGTCGATTCAGTGAGTGTTCGTGAATCTAACCGCCAAAGACTAAAATCCCTGGGTGAAAAGATACTAGAAACAGTTAAAGGTTGTGCTATTTCTGCAGACCAGTTATACCGCGAAGCAGATCTGGCAATAGATTTTTGCGAGGATGTTCCTCCACTGAGTCAAGCCGATGTAAGTAGAATTGTTGATTTATTTGAACAGCAAGGCGCTAGTGCTAAAATCAGCTCAATTCATGTCAACGGATGGTTTGGTAGGTACGATAAGTTATCCATGACACGTATTTTCGCTCAAGACTGTCTGGGTATAAACCTGGAAACTGATAAAGCCATTTGCATATTTGCAGGAGACTCACCAAATGATGTACCCATGTTTGAGTTCTTTCCACATTCTGTAGGCGTTGCAAATATCAAAAATTTTATTGAACAGCTATCGACAAAACCTGCTTATATTACTCAGGGTAAAGGGGGTGCTGGTTTTGCTGAACTGGCGGTAAAATTAATTGAAGCCCGGAAGTAAGTAACTATCTTTTAAGCTATATATATTTGGAAAACAGGCTATGTCTAACCGGTTCAACTGACTCTTTTTAAAATGATAAGAACCACCTATTCTCCTTAAATTTATTGGCCGCAAAATAGGTATTCCAGTCATTAGTAACTCATGATTACATGACTAACTTGTACTATAACCAGTCAATTAAAAATGACTTTCTTTATCTCTGTCATATGGACATATCGGTTGTTTCAGTCAAAAGGCTCATATCTCTGGAAACGACCCATCAGAGTCATTCCTGACAGGTTGTAGGGAACGGCAGGTCAGTCAAATAAGCAGTCATTTACACAAAAAAAGCCACCTCAAAGGAGATGACTCTTATGAAACTATTTGTGTTAACTATTAAGCTTTAAGTCTACGAGCAAACCCAAGACCAAAGAGCCCTGCTACAAATAGAGCGATGATTGAGGGTTCTGGAACAGTAGTAGTGTTACCACCATCACCACCATCACCATCATCACCACCACCACCATCATTATCACCCGGAACTAAACTACCCTGGTTTGCTTCAATGAATATATTATACCATGATCCTCCTAAAATCGGGTTTAACCATTCAACAGTTAACTGGTGATCACTACTAGTAGTATCGAAACTAAATTCACCAAGCGTACCAAGTCCTGTATTACCTAATAAAATACCGTCCCAATAGAGGTTATAGTCATCAGCATGGCAGCAGTAATCTTGAACTGAAACACTAGTATTTACATAATAATTAGCATCAAATGCTGTTAGGTCAAAATTCCAAATATCATCACCTGACCCATCGTCATAAGGGGCAGCATAAACCCAAGCATGCCTAAGAGAATCACTCGTTGCACTAGTTGAGTAAGTATTTGATCCTGAGCTCAGGACCACTTCTTGTATTAGCTCTGCATTCACACCGTTTGATAAAAGTAAAAGTGAGACTGAAGCAATAAACCTTAATATTAAAATCCGCATTTTTAATCCTCATACCCTATAATTTGATTAAGACATAATTTTATGCAAATATTGATCCATATAATTAATGATTCTATTAATCAGATACATAAATATAAATACAAAAATATCGATACTAGAAGTGTATAGTTTTTTTTACACATTACGAGGTATTTGTAACATTATATTTACAACTTTGTCTGGTAGATATTCATAAACAAACACCCAGAATACTAACCGCGCTCGTATCTAGAAACGGGTTTATTGATCTAGGTATATAGATAGGTAGCAGCCAACCTGTATGAAAAATGATCGACGCCCTGTTCGCAAAGCACAAGTTCAGATACCTACGTTCAATCAACGGGAACAACCGCTTTATCAACACTGCGGTTATAGATGTTATCACCCTGAACTGACCGGTTATGGCACATTGCACACATTCTCTGTTGTCAGGAAAATGGCAGGTAACGCTGAAATTTGTCACTCCTATAAATTGCAAGGAATAACCCCCAGAGGGTCGACAGCTGAGGTTAGTTTAGACAGAAAGGAGCGACCGATATTATCGATACCTGTCATTATTTGTTATAGGACAATTCTCTAGCAATGAATTCGTTTTACCACTTCAGGTAATCGATTAGAGCACGTGGTTGGCACTCCCATGTTTCCATCAATTTATCTAAAGCCTTTTGGTAGTTTGACTCTTGCTGGAACATTTCAACATGAATTCCCTGAGTAACAAACAAGCTGTCAATGCCCATGTTTGAAGCACCGGGCATATCCGTCTCAAAAGAGTCACCAATGGCCAGTATTCTTGAAGCAGCTGTATCGGGTAAAACACTGAGGCACCTTTCATAGATCGGTCGGTGTGGCTTACCAAACTCGAATACCCTGCCCCCAAGTTCTCGATATCTAATAGCCAGTGCACCACCACAAAAATAAGGCACGCCTCCTCTTACCGCAATCCGGTCTGAGTTAGCACACACCATGGGCAGATTTCTACTGGCAGCATCGAGCAATAAGTTATCGTACTTTTCAACTCTGTCCTGCATATTTTCTACACCGGTAACCAGCATGAAGCTTGCCTGATCAAGAGATGATACTTCTTCAATATCAAGGCCATCGAGCAATGATCGGCTTCGCTCGTTTCCTATATACAAACACTGTCGTCCCCATTCAAGCTGATATTGCTCTGAACGATTAAACATAGCCTGCCAGGCTTCTTCACCAGAACTAAATAGAAAATCAAAGTGATCTGATGGAACACCCAGTTTGTCCATCTCCTGCACCAGTTTAGAACTTCGACGTGCAGCGTTGGACAGAATAATGACTGTTTTATTAGCATCTTTTAAAACCTTCAAACAGCTAATTGCATCATCAAAAACGTCTACTCCATCGTGCAGAACTCCCCAGGCATCCACCAGAAAAACATCATAGTCATTAGTTAAATTGTTAACCCCATAAATACATGGTATGGTCATGATTTATTCACATCCCTAAGTGCAAAAAGTCGATTCTGTCATGCTGTAAAGCAGCTTGTAAAGCACACTTCCAGTTAGAAAGTGAATACTAAATAAAATAAGTACAGGTCTAATAAGTATTAAACAGATATTTATTATTTCCCTAAAATAAAAAAGTGAATAATCACATTAAACAATCAGGAGAGTTAACATAATGATACGTTTAACAACTACCCGAAAACGAGCCACGGTAAGCATGGCTGCAATTTTTGGGCTTGCTTTAACGATGACGGGCTCAGCATCAGCTGCTACATGCAGCAACCGTGGTGACCTCGATAAACGTTATTGTGACGAAAATGGTGATCTTGTCGCTGATACACCATCCGATAAATCTAAATGGTTAAACCCGAGTACACTTGTATTTTCCTACACGCCCGTCGAAGACCCTTCAGTTTATGAAAATGTATTCACCGAGTTTCTGACCTATATGGAAAAGAAAACCGGTAAACGTGTTCGCTGGTACGGTGCAGATTCTTACGCATCTCAGGTTGAAGCTATGCGTTCCGGGCGATTACATATTGCTGGTATATCAACAGGCCCAACCGTTTTTGGTGTAAATCTGGCAGGGTATGTTCCTGTTGCAATCATGGGCAAAGATGATGGTCGCTTTGGTTATAAATTACAGCTAATTACTCACAAAAGCACTGACATCACAAAGGTCTCGGATTTGAAGGGACGTAATGTGGCACATGTTACGCCTTCATCTAACTCTGGAAATCAGGCACCACGAGCTTTATTCAAGTCGATGGGTGTTCAACCAGATAATGACTATAAGGTTAAGTACTCCGGTAAACATGATAACTCAATCATGGGTGTTGCCAATCAAGACTATGAAGCCGCACCTGTTGCTTCCAGTGTGCTGGACAGAATGGTTGAAAAAGGTGTTGTTAATCGTGACGATCTACGGGTGATATGGGAATCAAAGCTATTTCCTACAACATCCTACGGTTATGCACATAACCTTCATCCAGACTTACAGAAAAGTATCCGTGATGCTTTTCTGACATTTGACTGGAAAGGTACTGCTCTGGATAAAGAGTTTGGTAAAAAATCCGACCGTTTTATTCCAATCACTTTCAAAGAGCACTGGGTTGATATTCGCACTATTCAGAAGACCAATGGCACTGTCTACAGCGAAGAAAGCCTGAAAGGTCTGAAGATCAAAAAGAAGAAGAAAAAGAAGAAGTAAGTAGTTCTTAGGTAGTAAACATAAAAGTTATATTGAGTATCGTGGCCGCTTTTAACGCGGCCACAGTTTTAAGGGCAGGAGAATTAAATTAATGCTAAAGATCGAAGGTTTAACCAAGGCTTATACAACAGGTACCAAGGCTCTTAACAATGTGAGCTTATCCATCGATGAACCTCAGGTAGTCGCCATTATTGGTCCATCAGGCGCTGGCAAGAGTACCCTCATTCGCTGTATCAACCGGTTAGTAGAACCCACATCAGGGGTAGTCGAATTGAATGGCACCAATTTAGTCACATTAAAAGGTGGTGCTTTACGAAAAGCCCGACGCCGAATTGGTATGATCTTTCAGGAATACAATCTGGTAGAACGCTTAACGGTGATGGAAAATATTTTATCGGGTCGACTGGGTTATGTCAGTTTTCTGCAAGCTTTCAGACGCAGCTTCCCGAAAGATGATGTCTCTGCCGCATTCAGGCTACTCGATCGTGTTGGCTTAAAAGGCTATCAGGATACTCGGGCTGATGCATTGTCCGGCGGACAAAGGCAACGAGTCGGTATTGCGCGTGCACTCATACAGCGCCCAGAACTATTACTAGTCGATGAACCTACTGCAAGTCTTGATCCTAAAACGGCTCGCCAGGTCATGCGCATTATGGTTGAACTGGCACTGGAACAGAACACCCCAACTATCGTCAATATTCATGACGTTCCACTGGCTAAAAGTTTTGCTAACCGTGTCATTGGTATGAGAGATGGAGAGATTGTTTTTGACGGTAATCCTGATGACCTTACTGAGACTGAATTAACCAATATTTACGGTGAAGAAGACTGGAGTGCTGAAGCAGCAAACAAAAATGGGGATGCACCACTAGCACAGGCTGCAACCTCATGAGTAATGTTCATCCAACGGTCTGGCATCGACCCAGCCTGATCGAAAACCCATGGCTAAGGTATGGTCTCACCGCCCTGGCTTTGGCATATCTTTTCCTATCCATCGGATCATTAGAGATTGACTGGGAACGAGTCAGCAAAGGGTTACCACGTGCAGCCAGTATTTTTGAAAGAATGTTTCCACCCGATTTCAGCCGTTGGGACTTGCTGGTTCGAGGTATGGTGGAAAGTCTTGAAATGGCTTTCGCCGCAACTTTCATCGGCATGTTTTTAGCCATACCACTTGGTCTTTGTGCCGCATCAAATTTGGTACCCCGGCCTGTTTATCTTGTAGCTCGTAGTATCATTGTTTTAACACGTACTTTTCATGAAGTAATCATCGCAATATTCTTTGTCAAAATTTTCGGTTTCGGCCCCCTTGCCGGTGTATTAACGCTGGTTGTAGCGTCAGTCAGTTTCATTGCTAAAATGTTGGCCGAAGATATCGAAAACATGGGGCCAGGTCAGGTTGAAGCCATTAAGGCCACGGGGGCGAGCTTCTTTAAACTACTACTCTACGGTGTTGCACCTCAGATTTTGCCACGCTATCTGGGTGTTTCTATCTATAGAATGGATGCCAATATCAGGCATTCCACTGTCGTTGGAATTGTCGGGGCTGGCGGTATAGGTCAAACTCTATCGGCTACATTCTCCCGTTATGATTACGATTTCAGTATCACTATCCTTGCTTGCATTATTATCATTGTATTCTTTGGTGAAATTTTCAGTAACTGGGCAAGGGGGCGTTTAAGATGAGCCTGCTTAATACCACTTCAGAACAGTATCCAGACATCTGGCATAAACATTCAACAAAAGAATTGCTTACTCGCTATTTCTGGTATCTTATCGTTGTATTTGTCGCTGTATGGTCGGTTCGGCATTTAGACATCCCCTGGTTTTATTTTCTTGATGCTCACGTACAGGCTGCTGATTTAGGCTCAAGAATGTTCCCACCTGATTGGGACTATATCGATGTAATCTGGGACCCTTTACTGGAAACCATTCATATCGCCACATTAGGTACTCTGGTCACTTTTTTCATTGCTTTTCCAACTGCCTTTTTAGCTGCAAGAAATACTACGCCTAATACTATTGCCTGGTTAATCGGTAAATTCATACTGGTTTCTACCCGGTCTGTAAACACAGTCGTTTGGGCTTTATTATTTGTCGCCATTTTTGGCCCGGGGCCAATTGCAGGAATCTGGGCTGTAGCATTTCGTTCAGTGGGTTTTGTAGGCAAGTTGATCGCTGAAGCTATCGAAGAAATAGATGTTGGACCCGTTGAAGCCATCGAAGCTACAGGAGCTTCACGTTTGCAGGTTCTGTTATATGGTGTTTTACCCCAGGTGTTACCGGTTGTATTTGGTACCATGGTTTATCGTTGGGATATTAATATCAGGGAATCAACTGTGCTCGGTTTTGTCGGTGCTGGCGGAATTGGAATAGAACTTTATTCTTCAATTAATCAGTTTGCATGGAGTGAAGTTTCACTCATTCTTGGGACCGTTTTAATAGTGGTCGTATTCAGTGAGTTCATTTCGGCTCTGGTACGTTCTAAGGTTAAATAGACCTGACACTTTAAGACTGGTGCGCCAAGCGCACCATTAACTCTCAAATAACGCTGTTAAGTTTAACTGCACAATATTTAAATTCTGGAATCTTGGCAATAGGATCCAACGCTTCATTGGTCACCAGGTTTGCAGCAGCTTCGTGATAACAAAAAGCCATAAATAACGTTCCCTGCTGAACACCATCATCTGTTCGCGCCGTAGCTTTTATTTTTCCACGCCTGGATTCAATTTCTACAAACTCTCCATCTGCAATTTTGTATTTAATCAGATCTTGAGAATTAATACTAAAAACTGGCTCTGGCTCCAAAGCATCTAGAACTCGAGTCCGTCTCGTCATGGTTCCAGTATGCCAGTGTTCAAGTTGACGCCCTGTGGTAAAAACCAATGGAAAATTTTCATCGGTTAATTCATCCGCATGTGTGTATTGAGCTGCTACAAATTTTCCTCGACCAGATGCTGTCGGGAAACCGCCTTTAAATATAGTAGCAGTTCCAGGATCGGCTTCCTGTTTAAGCGGATAAGTTAAACTATGTTCCTGTTCTAAACGATGCCATGTCATGCCAGCAAGGCTTGGCATCGCTTGTCGAATTTCAGCAAAAACATCGGCCGGGCCTTCATAGTTCCAGTCAAGTCCCATTCGTTTTGCGACCTGTTGAATTATCCATAGATCCTGTTTAGCTTCACCAGGTGGATCAACGGCCTGCCTTCCCATCTGAACACGACGATCGGTATTGGTAAAAGTACCTGTTTTTTCGGGGAATGCAGAAGCGGGTAAAATAACATCAGCAAAACCGGCTGTTTCGGTAAAAAATATATCCTGTACAACCAGGTGATCAAGTTCCGATAAAGCCTTACGTGCATAATTTAAATTTGGATCAGACATGGCCGGATTTTCACCTTCGATATACATTCCATGAATCTGTTTATTATGTATCGCATGCATAATTTCAACCACGGTTAAGCCCAGTTGAGAATCGAGTTTTGTATTCCACAGTTTTTCAAAACTAGCCCTGGCTGTTGCATCACTCACCCGATTATAATCAGGCAGCATCATCGGTATTAAACCTGCATCCGAAGCTCCCTGAACGTTATTTTGACCTCGTAGGGGATGCAATCCAGCACCATCCCGACCAATCTGTCCTGTCATTAAGGCCAGTGCAATCAGGCAACGCGCATTATCAGTTCCATGAATATGTTGAGAAATACCCATACCCCAGAAAATCATCGAGCCAGCTGATGTTGCATAAAGTCTAGCAACTTCACGTAATGCTTTTGCAGGTATGCCACAAACAGTCGATACTTTTTCAGGACTGTAATCTTTTACATTCTGTTTTAAAGCTTCAAAACCTTCAGTATATTTTTCAATAAATTCATCATTTTGCAAGCCTTCTTCAATAATGCAGTGCATCAATGAATTCAACAGGGGCACATCGGTATCAGGACGAAACTGTAAAAAATGTGTGGCATAACGATTAAGATCTGACCTGTAAGGATCAAGTACAATCAGTTTTGTTCCAGCCTTAACAGCATTTTTCATAAAAGTGGCTGCAACCGGATGATTAACCGTAGGTTTTGATCCTATAACAATGATAACTTCTGCCTTGCTCACATCAGCTACCTGATTGGATACAGCAGCCGAGCCAATACATTCGAGCAAAGCTGCTACTGACGATGCATGACACAGCCGGGTACAGTGATCGACATTATTGGTTCCAAAGCCAGTGCGAATTAATTTTTGAAATAAATAGGCTTCTTCATTACTGCCTTTAGCCGAGCCAAAACCGGCCAAAGCATTACCCCCAAATTTATCACGAATAGAACTCAAACCATTTGCAGCTAAAGCAAGTGCTTCATCCCAGCTTGCTTCCCGAAAAACTTTGTTGATATCACTTTGTGGCACAAGTTTTTCAGTTTTACTTACGCCTTCTCGTCGAATCAGCGGCTTAGTTAAACGTCCCGGATGATGGATGTAGTCAAAGCCATAACGTCCTTTAACACAAAGCCTGTTTTTATTGGCAGGACCATCACGCCCGTCGACATGTGTTATCTTTCCCTCTGATACGTTATAGGTTAACAGACAACCTACCCCGCAATATGGACAGGCTGTATCGACTTTTTTATCGGTTACCAGATCAGTATTTTCTAATTTATTTTTCAATGCACCGGTTGGGCAAACCTGAACACATTCTCCACAGGACACACAACTGCTGGTTCCCATTTCATCATCCAGGTCAAATACAATTTTTGAATGACTTCCGCTAAAAGCAAAACCAATTACATCATTAACCTGTATTTCACGACAAGCGCGAACGCAACGGGTACATTGAATACAGGCTGATAAATTAACGACAATAGCAGGATTACTCGAATCACCATCAGGTTGCTGATGAGCATCAAACCGGGGCTTTCCTATGTCTAATTTATTACACCAGCTTTCAAACTCTGAACTCTGCTTCAAGGTGCCTTCATCTGGTTGAGGCATATCTGACTTAAGCAATTCCAGCACCATTTTTTGTGCAGTTCTAGCTCTATTATTTGCTGAGTTAACCACCATGCCATCAGTTGGTTGACGGCAGCAGGAGGCAGCCAGAACCCGTTCCCCTTCAATTTCTACCATGCAGGCACGACAATTTCCTTCAGCAGGAAAACTTTCTTTGAAGCATAAGTTAGGAATTTCTATTTGTGCACGTTTTGCAGCCAGTAAAATAGACTCATCCTTGAAAGCCTCTATTTCAATACCATCCAATGTGAAGTTGATATTATTTTCTTTAGAGCTTGTTTTCATCATTCAAACTCCTGCGGAAAATATTTCAGTGCACACAATAATGGATTGGGTGCCGCCTGCCCCAGACCGCATATTGAAGCATCTACCATCACTTTTGATAATTCCTTAAGCAAAGGAATATTCCAGCTTTCTTGTTCCATTAACTTCACTGCTTTAGAAGTTCCAACTCGGCAAGGTGTACATTGGCCACAGGATTCATGTTCAAAAAAGCGCATCGCATTAAGAGCCAGTTTTTTTGCTGAATCTTTATCAGAGAAAATAATGATTGCTGCTGAACCTATAAAACATCCGTATTCCTGTAAGGTATCAAAGTCCAGTGGAGTATCAGCCAGTGATGCTGGCAAAATACCACCTGAAGCACCACCTGGAAAATATCCATACAGAGTCTGCCCTTCTAACATGCCGCCACAGTATTCATCGATTAACTCTCGAACTGTAATGCCTGCTGGCGCTAGATGCACACCCGGTTTATTGACACGCCCACTGACTGAAAAAGAACGTAGACCTTTACGATCGTGACGACCCTGAGAAGTAAACCAGTCGGCACCTTTTTGAACAATATCCCGAACCCAGTAAAGCGATTCCATATTTTGTTCCAGTGTGGGTTGACCGAATAAACCTACTTCTGCCAGATACGGTGGACGTAATCTTGGCATTCCACGCTTACCCTCAATCGATTCAATCATGGCTGATTCTTCACCACAAATGTAAGCCCCTGCTCCACGACGTAAAATTATTTCTGGTAATTTTGCTGGTGGATTTTCTCTAAGTTGGTCCAGCTCTTTTTTCAGCATTTTTCGAATGCCTGTATATTCATCACGAATATAAATGTACACAGTTTTTGCCTGAATAGCCCAGGCGGCAATTAAGGTTCCTTCAATGAAACGATGAGGATCTCGTTCGAGATAATGACGATCTTTAAAGGTACCTGGCTCACCTTCATCAATATTAACGGCTACATAACGAGGTGATTGCTGAGTGCGTAAAATTGACCATTTTCGCCCGGTAGGAAAACCAGCACCGCCTAATCCGCGCAAATTTGAATCTTCCAGTGTCTGAATTATATCTTCTACTTTATGAATACCTGACATACATTCAGACAATAACTCATATCCCTTTTCTTTTTTGTATGACTCATAGTTAATGTAGCTTTCCGGTAAACTGGCTTCTGTTTGCTGATTTTCGATGACCGAAATAACTTTATCGGTTGTTGCTTTTTCAACAGGGTTATTTGCAACAACAGCAACAGGTGCTAGCTGACAATGCCCAACACAGGGGACAGCCTGAATTCGAATCTCATTTCCAATCGTTTTTTCCAGTTCTTTAATTAATTGCTCTGAACCTGACATTTCACAGCTTAAAGAATTGCACACTCTGACAGTGAGTTGTGGTGGTGGGATTTGATCATCTTTAATTACATCAAAATGATGGTAAAAAGTAGCTACTTCATAAACTTCACTCTGAGCAAGTTTCATCTCATCAGCCAGGGCGACCAGATGAGCAGCTGAAATAAACCCAAATTCATCCTGAATTTTATGCAAATGTTCAATGAGTAAATATCTTTTCCGTGATGAACTCCCTAGTAAAGATCTGACTTCAACAAGTGCATGAGAGTCAACTGATCGTCCTCTGGGCTGTCTTCTTCCTTTTTTGAATTTTGCCTTTGTTTTAATTTTTATATTTATATCTGACACAAGTTATCCTCGTGATTACAACCTTAAGAAAGTTGACTAATCGATAAAATCAAATAGTTAGTAATTTTACATCAATAATTACATAAAAACGGGTTCATCAGAAATTTAAAGTGACATTATTTTGATTACTCAAGTAATCCGGTCAATAACAGAGAATTATCATCAACTTCAAATTCGCGTTATTCAAATACAACATTGGTTAACTGATATTAGTGAGACTAAACAGTGGATGGGCTGGACGATGGTTTCAAGGAGGTTGAAAATACATCTCAATAGTTTAAGCAGACAATTGAACACTTCATTCAATTACATCCGTAGCAACTAAAGAAATTTATCCCTACAATAAAAAGTGTGAGACCTGAGTCGTGTTCTGCAGCAGTTGTCTTCTCAGGACATGCAAATACCTACCTACTCACATTTCATACAAATTTGAATGCTAATCATAATTTTTACTTATATCTAAATGGTCATGTTCTGGCTCAAGTCCACGTTTAGCTGGATCTATCAAACCGGGCAAAATTCTTTTAATACTTTTATGAAGTTTTTCACCTGCAATATCAATAATATAACCGGTAATCCATTTATTATCTTTTTCCCCCATCTGAGCACTAACATGATCACCCAGCATACGGTAAAAAATAAAACTGGGTCCGTCGATTTGATTGAACTGGCACTGTGAATAATCACCAATACGTTGATTTAAAACAGTTAAAAATTGCTTCCTGAAGTCACCTTCACCATCAGTATCCAAACGGTTATCCTGCAATATACCAGCCATGTGCAAACCAGCAGCACTAATAATTCCATTTCGCTGCTCAAGATCAAATTGATCGTAGACAATTCTGTCGACTAACTGTAAAAGGAAAGCAGCAAATTCAGTCAATACATCCAGACGTTGTGACTGAGTATCTGTCTGAAAACCTTCATTTTCAAGGTCCAGTACGGCCTGTCCCGCTATCTGCCAAATATTGAAACTGATTGCAGAACCAATATCATCAAGGCTTCTGCCACGACCACGCTGATTCCAGCCTACTTTTAATCTTGCCATATTTTAAACAAACTCATGTAGAAAATTAATTTGTGGAATGCTAGCATAAAATTCCTGAGTATTTTAGTAGGTTTTCTGTGGCTTCACATTTCCAACTAACAACATTACAACAAGAACTGATTACTCAGGTTCAACATAATTGTGATATTTCTGATGCAAATCATGCAGGTAACTACACCCTGTGTATTTACCTTTTGAAAATGCGTGAATATTACCGCTGGATACATGCTCTTGATTTTAGTGATAACTTTGATAGTGAATCAATGAGTTCATGGCTACGTGATAAGGAAGAAATCTGGGATCAGGTTATCGATGAACCTTATAAAACCATAATAAATGATTCTGTAGAGTTTGATATTTTTGATAACAGAGGAATTAACGCTCACTTACACGACCAACAACTTTTTTATCATGCTGGTATAGGTAGAAGCACAATCCAGCATTTCTTTGTTGCAGAACGTGTTCACAGCTATACATCTCAAAATACTCAAATAACAGTAACCGGTAAAGAATACGCACGTGATTTAACCGCACCACCTGCCATGTCTACACAAACAGAAATTGTGGTACGCCAGGAATCATTAAAACGAATGTGCTGGGAGCGGTATCAGGAATGGCACTGGAGCAAGTTAGACAACCCAATGGGAACAGCACTGGCATATTACCCCTTTGATGACTCAATACCTGATGCCCTACAGTTAATGGTTGAAGCTGAGCAGAACACCTTAATCCAGCATGAAATTGGAGAAATGAAAATCACCTCAGAGTTTGGAGAACAGTGGTCAGCTATGATGCTTGGACTACTGGGTTCTAAAGCTGAATTAATGGCCAGAGCTGTTCGTGATAACCTGGCTGATAGTTTATCTACTCTTCCTTTTTTAATTCAACAGCAAAACCCAGCCTGTTTACATTTTTACTTTGCAAATTTAACCTATATGCGAAAGGAATTATTTCCATCAGCCATTTCAGCCTTTCAAAAGTGGTCCCAAACTGGAGATTTAACACCTTTAACAAGTTTGTCTCAACCTGCTACTCAACACTGGCGAAAAACAGTAATTTCTATACTTGAAATCAGTCAGCAGAAAAAGCAAGATTCAGCATCAAAAATCGTTGCCTTAGTAGACCAGTCAAAATATTAAAACAAACCTTAAGCTCAAAAAGTAAAACCAGGATACTTATAATATCTGTGCAAAAGGTGTTAACTATATTGCAACTAAACTGGATGAAATTGTCTTAATTTAGAAAAAAACAATAATTATCACACTTTAGGAAAATTATTTAACGAATCTAATACGGTTTTTCAGAACAACCTTCAAATCTCAACTATGCTTATCTCAGCATAGGTCAACTTATACCTAAAGTTTTTTAATACTTATCCGTTAATGTGATATGTATCATTACAATACACCTATATTCGGCAGGTTATAAATGAATATTATTACAAATTTAAAACTTTCAAAAAAACTAGCTCTCCTAGTTACAGTCCCGATTCTGATTATGCTGTCTTTCAGTATTTTTCAATCATATAAAGCCTTTAATCTGCGAATCATCAGCTCACAACTTGCAGTAATGGTCGAGTTCAGTGTCAATGCAAGCAACCTTGTTCATGAATTACAGAAAGAGCGAGGTATGACGGCTGGTTTCATAGGTAGTCAGGGGAAAAATTTTGCTGATAAAATTGATGGACAAAGAAAATTAACCAATAACAAACTGGAAACTTTTAATCATTTTCTCAGTGATTTTAATGCTAATAATATAAGTTTGGAATTTGCTCAAAATCTGGATAAATTATTACTTCGTCTTGATCAACTCAAACAAAAAAGATCAGCTATTAATGACCTGAAATTACCTTTGGGAGAGGCTCTTGCTTATTACACTGGAAACAACAGTGCTTTGTTAAGTCTCATAGAACAAATGTCAACACATGCCCCTGATCAGGAAATGGCAATCATGATCTCTGCTTATGCCAATTATCTTCAGGGAAAAGAGCGCGCAGGTATCGAAAGAGCAGTAATGGCAAATACTTTCTCTAAAAATGAGTTCACCGGAAACCTGTTTTTTCGCTTTATGGGACTGGTTACCACTCAAAAAATCTATGCTGATGTCTTTTTATCACTCGCTAAAGAAAGTGACATTGCTTTTTACCAATCGACCATGACGGGTGAGTTTATAACAGAAACTGAAAAAATGCGGAATACCGCTATGAGTTCATCTTCACGTACTATCCTGACGAATGAACTCAGTAAAATAGTTGGATATGGGGGCATAATTCACCGGTTTAAAAACTATGTTCTACGGGGAAGACAAAAAGATTTAGATAAAATTAATATTTTTTCTGAACGAGCCAATGAAATATTAGATCAATATAAAAAACTACCAGGAATTACAGACAGTGTCAGCAAGGAAATTGAGACAGTAAGAGATGTGTTCAATAATTATAAGCAGGCTGCAGAAAGTGTCTCTGAATTTAAAAGTGAAGGTAAAACAATCAGGGAAATTGACGGTATCGTCAAAATAAATGATGGCCCTGCTTTAAAAGCAATCACAAACCTGAGCAAAGGAAATTTTGATATCGATCCAACCTACTGGTTTAAAATGCAAACAGGAAAGATAAATTTACTAAAAGAAGTTGAAAACCACCTTGCACAGGGGCTAGCTGATAAAACCGAACAACTTAAATCAACTGCCACATTTGATCTTGTAACCATTCTTCTAATTTCTCTTTTAGGCTTATTAGTATCAGTCTTTCTTAGCATGGCAATAAGTAAAAACTTGCGTAACCAAATTGGCGGAGAACCCTCTGATATTGAAGCGATAGCAAAACAAATTGCCGATGGCTCACTACAAATTAATACCAACGAAGGTTCAATGACGGGCATTTATGCGGCCATAATGACTATGCAGAAAAAATTATCTGAAGTCATAGAAAAAGAAATTCAAAATATTGTCAACGCTGCACGCAATGGAGACCTGAGTAAACGTGTTGAAATCAGTAATAAATCAGGCTTTTATAAGTCTCTAGGAGAAGGAATCAACGATCTTGTAGATTCAAGTGAAGCAATAATCACAGACACTGGTCGTGTATTTTCATCACTCTCACAGGGAGATCTAAATCAGACTATTACACGTAATTATCAAGGTTCATTCAATCAGCTTAAAGATGATGCCAATACCACTATAAGCAAACTTAAAAAAGTTATCGAAGACGATATCCAGACACTTGTGAATTCGACATTACAGGGAGACTTAAGTAACAGGATTGTTTTAAGGGATAAACAGGGCTTTTTTAAAGATATGAGTTCTGGAATAAATCAGCTCGTTGATTCTGTGAATAATATTTTTAATGATGCTTCAAATGCTATGGACTCCATGGCAAATGGGGATTTAACTAATCCCATAAAAAATAGACATGCAGGTCAGTTTGATGAGCTTAAAAATAATATAAATGAAACCATGTCTAATCTTGAAGCTACGATTACAGGTTTACGAGATTCAAGTTTTATTATTACTTCTACATCTAGAGAGATTTCAGATGGTAATAACAGCCTTTCTTCACGCACAGAACATCAGGCAAGTGCCCTGGAACAAACTGCAGCAAGCATGGAAGAGCTAACTAGCACAGTAAAAAATAACGCCGACAATACATCTCAGGCTAACCAGCTTGCCGATGGAGCAAAAACAACCGCGGTGAAAGGTGGAGAAGTCATGCAACAGGCTTCTGTTGCAATGGAAGAAATAAACCAGTCCAGCCAGAAAATAGCAGAAATAATCGGTGTTATCGATGAAATAGCCTTTCAAACAAACTTGTTAGCCTTGAATGCCTCGGTAGAAGCGGCAAGAGCCGGTGAACAGGGTCGTGGCTTCGCAGTAGTGGCTACCGAAGTTCGTAACCTGGCAGGACGCAGTGCAACAGCAGCCAAGGAAATTAAAGAGCTTATCAATGACAGTGTTAATAAAGTTGAAATTGGCGTGAAACTGGTCGATCAATCCACAAAGAATCAAAATGAAATTGTAGAAAGTATTAATCGAGTTGGAAATATTATTGCCGAAATCTCATCGGCCAGTCAGGAGCAGTCAGAAGGCATAGAGCAGGTAAATACCGCCGTAACCAGTATGGATGATGCCACCCAACAAAATGCGGCATTAGCGGAAGAAACATCTGCAGCTGCAGTGTCCCTGAGCGATCAAACCAGTGAAATGAGTAAAATGATGGAATTCTTCACAGTTTCAAACTCTTCATCAACTCGTTCCCCTTCTGTACCAGCAGCTCCTGTAAAAGCAGTGAGTAGTCCAGCTCCAGCAACTACTAAAGAATATTCTAAACCCGTTGCAGAAAAAGCTAAAGCAGTAAATAAAAGCGCTACAAATAACTCATTTGACGACGAAGAATGGGAAGAGTTTTAAGCTGAACAAGGAGTTTAAAACGTAATTATCAATCATCGTAGGGTGCGCCATGCGCACCAGCTATATAAAAATCCGGGAAGAATTTTACTAAATATAATGGTGCGCGTGGCGTACCCTACTCACAGATCGTTTTAGTTCTTTACGACTAAAACTGAACAGTTTGAATGTCGAACAACTTTAGCAGAACAGGAACCTAATAACATTTGATCCAGCTCTGTATCGTAGCCTGAGATGATTATTAAATCTATATCATGCTCTGTTGCCTGCTTCAGTATTTGCTCTGGAGGGTTACCCTCAGTAACAATACTTTTAGCATGAAATTCTTTTGGAATATGATCTGCTACAAATTTCTTTAAATGTTTGGCAACCTCTTTCATCGCTTTTTTCACCGTTGCATCATCAAAAAATGATGCAACTATTGGCATTCCAAATCCGGGAGCAACCGTCATAACATATAGTTTTGAATCTGACCTTTTTGCCTCTTCCATGGCGAGGCTTATAGCTTTACGAGCAACATCTGCGTGTTCAAGATCAATAGGTAAAAGTATTTTTTTAAACATGTGACACCTTTATATGTAATCAATATTGTATTGGGTTAAGCCGTAACGGGCGTTAAATCACTATCACGACGTCGTGTCTGACTTTTCCAGACAATAATCAACAGGATAATTGCCGGTATATAAAACCACTTTTTATCGGGTCGATCAGATTTAACCTGTACATCAGCTACTTCCCAGTCAAAATCCAGTTGCTGACGCTCCGCTGTACTTCCAAACACAATATTATCGATAATCATTTTGCCATCTTCTTCACGTAACTCCAGTCCAGCAGCTGTCGCTAAACGCTGTTTTCCATCACCAGGTTCTCCTACGGGTAACATGACAACCTTATCAACCGCTTTACCTTCAAGAGTTTCACCTAAAACATGAACTCTGACCTGGGTATTTCGGGGTAACTTCTCAACCACATCATAAATTTGAGCCGCACTCACTTTTTGTAGAGGTGGATAAACCATGTCCATCCAGAAACCCGGTCGAATAAAAGTAAAAGCTATAAAGAGTAGAGCAATCGTTTCCCACCTATGACTTCTGGTTAAAAACCAGCCCTGAGTTGCAGCCGCAAACAGTAACATCGCTACGAGAGCAGAAACAATAACACTGGCCAGGTGAATTGGACCTGTAATACCAATCATTAATAATTCAGTATTAAAGATGAACATGAATGGCAAAATACCAGTACGAATATCATAGGTAAAACCCTGTATACCTGTTTTGATGGGGTCACCACCTGAAATTGCCGCCGCGGCATAAGCGGCTAGACCCACCGGAGGGGTATCATCAGCAAGTATTCCAAAATAGAACACAAACATATGAACAGCAATTAAAGGAACAATCAGTCCGTTAGATGCACCTACAGTCACGATAACAGGAGCCATCAAAGAAGATACAACGATATAGTTTGCCGTGGTAGGAAGTCCCATACCCAGAATCAGGCTGATACCCGCAGTAAACACAAGCATGATAATGATATTACCAGCCGAAATTAGCTCTACAAATTCAGCCATTACCAATCCAATACCCGTTAAAGTAACAGTACCTAGTATTAGTCCAGCACAGGCTGTCGCAACACCGATACCAATCATATTACGTGCACCGGCGACCATACCTTCAAAGAAATCAGAAGCTCCTTCTCGAAACTTATCCTTAAGATTGCTTTCACCAAGAAACATCGCTCTAAGTGGTTTATGCGTAAACAATATAATTGTCATGAACAAGGTGGCATAAAATGCTGATAAACCGGGAGATAGTCTTTCAACGGTCAAACACCAGATTAAAACGGCAACCGGTAAAATATAATATAAACCAGATTTAACGACTGGACCTGAAACCGGTAATTCATCAATTTCAGCACTGCTGCCAAGTACTGGGAAATTTGTTGAGTATTTAACCAGAAAAATATAAGCCATGATAATAACCAAACTGGCTACCCAGAATGTCGCATCACCGGCTACATCCTTTATCCAGCCGAAGCCGTAAAAACAAATGCCCGATAAAATAATAATTCCTAATATGTTGATCACAAATGCCGTGGAGGTTTGAATGAAGGTACGTTTGACAGCACGTGGTAATCCTTCTAAGCCTGCTTTACAAGCTTCAAGATGTACAATATAAACCAGTGCGATATATGAAATAATCGCTGGCAAAAAAGCATGCTTTATAACTTCAATGTAGGATATTCCTACAAATTCAATCATCAAAAAGGCTGCCGCCCCCATCACTGGTGGTGTTAATTGACCATTAGTTGATGAGGCCACTTCAACGGCTCCAGCTTTTTCAGCAGGAAAACCGACCCTCTTCATTAAAGGAATCGTAAAGGTACCCGTGGTAACCACGTTGGCGATAGATGAACCAGAAACCAGGCCTGTCATAGCGGAAGACACTACAGCTGCTTTTGCTGGGCCTCCTTTCATGTGCCCCATTAAAGAAAATGCCACCCAGATAAAATAATTACCTGCTCCAGCTTTTTCCAGCATCGAGCCAAATAAAACAAACAGAAATACCATTGTAGTAGAAACACCCAGTGCAACACCAAAAGCTCCTTCCTGAGATAACCACATATGGTTCATCGCTTTAGCATAAGTAGCTCCTTTCCATGCAATAACTTCAGGAGCCATATGACCAAAAAATACGTACATCAAAAATATACCCGCTATAACCATCAATGGTGGTCCAAGTGATCGGCGGGCAGCTTCCAGTACCGTCACCACACCAATACCAGAAATAATCAGGTCAGTTGTGGTAGGTAGGCCAGGTCTTTCTGCTAAATCTAGTGCAAATACTGAAAGATACATGGTGCAGGACAAACCTATTCCAGCCATCACCCAATCCTGTATCGGGATATAACTTCTGGGAGACCTTTTAAAAGTCGGATAAGCCAGAAATGCCAGACACAAAGCAAAAGCAAGGTGAATGGAGCGAGTATCCGTATTATTTAAAACAGGGATAAAATCAGCCAGAGTGATGTCACCCCAGAGATGGATATCACTTAGCATAAAGGGTAGTGGAGATGCGATCCATAACTGAAATATAGACCAGCAAAAAGCTATAATTAAAAGTAGCTTACCCACACTACCTTCTGGAGATCGAGCACCTGTATCGGTAGCAGCAATCATTTCCTCCAGTTCTTTTTCACTGGCGATATGATTAGTTTCAGACATCTTGTCAACCCTCGGTTTTATTAATTTTAATTATTTTGTTTTTTTATAAAAACAAACAACTACAAATACAGTTGCTTGTGTTTATATTTTTTAAAAAAAAGGGGCTAAAAGCCCCTTTTTATTACTGAAATTAAATCCAGCCTTTTTCTTTGTAGTATCTCTTAGCACCTTCGTGCAGTGGAGCTGAAAGACCGTTGGAGATCATTTCCTTAGCCTTCAGGTTAGCAAATGCTGGGTGAAGTTTTCTGAAAGAATCCAGATTTTCGAAAACAGATTTAACTACCTGATAAACCGTGTCAGCAGGAACTTTGTCAGATGAAACAAATGTAGCGCCTACACCAAATGTTGGGATATCATCAGGATTTCCACGATACATGCCACCAGGAATTGCTGTTTTAGCATAGAAAGAATTTTCACTAACTAGCTTATCAACTGCTGGACCTGTAACTGCTACAAAATTCGCATCACAAGTAGTCGTTGCTTCTTTATTCAGTGCAGCAGGATTACCAACAGCCCAGAAGAAAGCATCAATTTTGTTATCACATAAAGCGCCAGGTGTTTCAGAAGATTTCATCTGAGCAGCTAGTTTTAAGTCTTTGTTAGTGTGTCCCATGGCTTTCCACAGTACGTTCCACGTAGCTTCAGTACCTGAACCAGGATTACCAATATTAACGCGCTTACCAACAAGGTCAGCTATAGTTTTAATGTTGGCATCTCTACGAGCAATAATGCTTAAAGGCTCAGCATGAACAGAGAACACAGCTCTTAAGCCTTTAAAAGGACCCGCATCAATAAATGCTTTTTTACCCGTTCCGTGAGTTGCATGATATTGCCAGTCAGACTGAGCAACACCCATGTCCAGATCACCTGAACGAATAGCATTGATGTTGTAAACAGAGCCACCAGTTGATTCTACAGAGCAACGTACACCGTGCTTTTTACGGCCTTTATTTACAAGGCGACAAATCGCACCACCTGTTGGGTAGTAAACACCTGTAACACCACCGGTGCCGATAGTAATGAATGAACCGGCTGCAAATGAAGGGGCTGCAGCTAGTGATGCTGCCAGGGTAATACCCGCCACCATCAATTTTTTAGTAAATTTAGTTTGGATCATCTAACTCTCCTTTATATTTTGAATATGTATGTAACTAAAGATTGTTCACTTTATCATTATTATATGAATGGGAACTTAATCAGGTGGGTCAATATACCACTCTGGATTTTTTATACACTAATGATTTGTTATATATTTATACGGTTTATTTAGTTAGCTGATATTTACTATTGGGTTTAGCAATACTTAACTCAATAGTGATATCAACTTTAAAGTTCTTTTAGTTTAATTTCTGAAGCGAGCTTTCAAGTAAATATATAATTTCAGTAGCTTGCTGTTCAGTACAGGTACCCACAGAAATTCGATACCAGTCAGCATGAGTATCTGCACCAAACCATGAAAAAGGCAAAACACCCAGCCCTACTTCATTCAATAAGTATTGATGAACATCTTCATCAGTTTTTAAAACTCGTCCATCTTCAGTTTTTTTATTTTTTAGATTTAGTTTTATTGAAAGGTAGATAGCAGCCTGCGGAGCAATCGCATCAACTTCATAACCTTTTTCTTTAAGAGCCTTAAAACCCTGATAAAAACAATCGAGACTACCCTGAAGTTGTGCTCGAAATTTAGTTAAAAATTCACCAACTGAATCTTTTTCAGCCAGAAATAAACCTGTCGCTATTTGTTCGGGTTTTGGAGCCCATGCGCCAATATGTGCAATAAAGGCTCGCATTTTAGCCATGATGGATTCTGGACCCGTCGCCCAGCCAACTCTGACCCCGGTACCTGCTAATGACTTTGATATACCATCTATAAAAACTGCATAAGGTTTAATTTCAGGACAAACGGCTAAAGGATGGTAAAAATTAGAATCACCAAATGTCAGCAACCAGTAAACCTGATCGAACATGACATATAAGGGTTTCTCATCAGAAGAACGTCTTTTATTTTCTTCAACCACCAAATTACAGATATCTAATAACTGTTGTTTATCCAGAATGGTGCCCGTAGGATTTTGAGGAGAACAAAGTGAAAGAAGAACGGCATCTTTAATAACAGGTCGCAAACTTTCAGCTGTAGGAAAAAAATTAGTTTCAGGAGATGTTTCAACTATGACAGCTTCAGCACTATGCATTTCTGTGTAGTAATCATTATTCCAGGAAGGAACGGGATAAATAACCTTATCTCCAGGGTCGACAATAGTTTTATAAAAAGAATAGATCAGTGGCCGAGAACCACTTGCAACCTGCACTTCATTCATTGTTACATCTATTTCACAGTAATCTTTCAGCAAGTCCATGATGGCCTGGCGAAGCTGATCGATACCAAAAGCCCCAGGATAATTTGTTTCATGCTGCTTATAGGCTTCAATCGTTAACTCGGTTAGTCGATCAGGGATAGGATAAATTTGAGAGTTAAAATCGCCAACAGTGAGGTTAAAAACTTTTTCACCCTGCTGAATTTTTTTATTTATTTCTGCGGCTATGATTAAGATGGGTGATGTTGTAATACTTTCTGCGGCTTTAGATAGTTTCATTTTTCCTCAAGTTAGCTGTTCTTTTTTGATGGCGGTGAATGTATCAATATTTTTCATACTTAGGAAGTGGTCAAACCATCTCTGAGTCCATTAAATTTTACCATCATAACTTTTTCGTCCAATTCGACAGGCCAGTAAGGTTGATTTTGAATTTACTAAGGCTGCCTGTAATGCTGTTTTAAAACTTTCTGCTTCATCAATCCAACTAGCATCAATATCAAAACCTTCAGCGATTTTCACAAAATCAGTATTGCCAACAGAATCTACAGCAACATTTTCATAACCCATTCCACGTTGTTTTAGCTCAATTAAGGCTAAAGAAGTATCAACAAAAACTATGATGATGATGGGGTGTTCACTATCCCGACAGGTAGCCAGGTCTCCTAAAACCATTTCAAGACCAGCATCACCGGTAAAAGCAACAACAGGCACATCAGGTTTCATCATTTTATAACCAATAGCCAGAGGTAACGCACAACCCATGGTACATAAACCTGTAGATTGAATAAGAGTACGCGGGTTGAAGCAACTCCACATTTGACTCAACAGTATTCGATGGGCTCCAGTATCAACTGAAGCGACTGTATTTTCGGGTAATATTTCGCGGGCAATACTTATGAGTTTAGCGGGACCCCAGTCTGGTTCTGGTTGAAATGCCAGATCAAGAGCCTTACGAGTCTGCTCAATGTCAGCATCAACCCAGTATTCTTTATTATTCTGTAAATCATCATTCAACCTTTGAAGACTTCCACCCACATCACAAATAAAACTAACATCAGACTGATGCATATAATGGGTGTTTGGCTGAGCAGAAAACTCAATTACTTTGCAGTCTTCTGGCCAGACATTGCGCCAGTCACTGCGCATTTCTATGGGGTCATATCCAACCAGAATAATAACATCCGATTTTTCAACAAAAGGAATCAGCAACTTATTAGCCTTCGGTGATAAGCCTGCTCCTCCCAGACTCATTAAATGATTTTCAGCTAAAATACCTTTCGCTTTATAAGATGTGATTAAAGGGATTTTAAGTTGGGAACAAAAATTAGCGACATCATCTTCAGCTTGCTGATACAGAACTTCCACTCCTGCAATGACCAGTGGCCTTCTGGCTTCATATAACCACTTTTTAGCTTGTTCAAGTTCAGCACCCGATGCAATACCTTTAAACACAGGCGCACGGCTTTTAACTTTGCGTTCCGGCTGTTGTGTAACGGCAACAGTGATTGGTAAATCCACGTGAACAGGTCCCGGTGGCTCATCCATCGCAATAGCCACAGCTTTATCTATAATTTCCTCAACCGCACCATCAGTAACTTCAAGAGAAGACTTGGTAATTGGCTTTAATAATGCTGCATGATCAAATACCTGGTGGGTATAGGTCACTGCGTCTTTAGCATCAACACGACCAGTAAGGTAAATTACCGGCACTCTATCCTGTTCTGCATTGGTGATAAAATTAATGGCATTGGCTACACCGGGGCCGACAGTGGCCACCACAACAGCTGGTGCTCCTGTTGCATGGTAAACACCTTCAGCCATAAACCCTGCTGCATTTTCATGTTTGGTGGTTATAAACTCTATACCTTTTTCATCCAGAGCCTTAATGAGTGTTAGCACTTCCCCACCGGGTATCCCAAAGGCTTTTCTGACTCCAGCCCGATAAAGTCTATCTGCTATTAATTCTGCTGCATTCGCCATTTTTATTCCTACTTATTAATATAGCCGTTTCTTGTTTGAGGTAATTTTCTTTCGAGTAATTTTGAAGCAATGACTGTTCGTAAAATTTGAGCTGTACCACCACCGATTGTAAACATACGCGCATCACGAACCATGCGCTCAAGCGGTAAATTTCTTGAATAGCCTGCTGCACCGAACATTTGCAATGCATCATTGGTCACTTCTATTGCTGATTCAGAAGCAAGTACTTTAGCTCTTGCCGCATCAGCCATATCTGGAAAACCTTCATTACCACTCATTGCAGCTTTATAGATTAATGCTCTTGCTGCTTCAAGTTTGATATTCATATCAACCAGCATCCATTGCAGCCCCTGAAATTCACATACCGGTCGACCAAACTGCTCACGTTGTTGAATATACTCCAGAGCCAGCTCATAAGCACCCTGCGCAACACCCAGAGCCACCGTTCCAGCCCCAACTCGCTGGCTGTTATAGGCATTCATTAAGCCGGCAAAACCTTTGGCCAAGCCTTTCGGGGGCTGAATCAATCGATCCTCTGACAACTCAAGATTGTCAAAAATAATTTCTGTTTCAGGGATCCCACGTAACCCCATAGCAGGTTCCCTGGTGCCTATTATCAAACCATCAGACTCTCCTCTAATTGCGATGAACCCTCCAATACCCAACTCGACTCCCTGATCAAAAACACGTGCAAATATCAGGTGAAGTTTTGATACTCCTCCACCCGTAATCCAGTGTTTAGTGCCATTCAGAATATACCTGTCACCCTGTTTGTCGGCACGTGTTGTCATCTCGGTTGCAGCACTACCTGCCCCGGGTTCGGTAATACAAATTGCTGGTTTGTCACCTGCAAGCACAAATGCTGCTGACATTTTCTTTTGTTCATCAGAACCGTATTTCATGATGGCACTTAACGCCCCCATATTACCTTCAACAACAATTCGTGCTGTTACACCACAGACTTTAGCCATTTCTTCCACCACAAGGACTGTATCCATGTAACTAAAACCCAATCCTCCATAGCTTTCCGGGATAGTCATACCCATGTAACCCGCTTTGGTCAATGCCTTCACATTGTCCCAGGGATAAGACTCAGTCCGGTCAATTTCTGCTGCATGTGGAGCAATAAATTTTTGTGCAAATTCTCTTGCATTACTCTGAATCTCAAGCTGTGTATCGGATAATATATTCATATATTTACCTTAATTAAATAATGCCATTGTGGCGATAATTTGAAATTTCACTTTCAGTTTTTTGTAATAACTCAGATAAAACCTGATTTGTGTGCTGCCCTAAAGCTGGAGGAGAATGACGGTAACTGACAGGAGTTCGTGAAAACTTGACCGGGTTCCCAATTAAATCAATTTCTTCATCTGGAAAATGAGGGTGTGGCATTTTTAATTTCATGCCTCGATGAATAACCTGTGGATCTTCAAATACCTGTTCCACAGTATTGACCGGTCCACAGGGAACACCTTGCTGTTTAAGTAACTTTAACCAGTAATTTGTAACCTCAAAAATAAAGGTTTTTCTTAAAATAGGTATCAACTTTTTCCGGTTGACTATACGTGAGCTATTTTTTTGATAGTCACTATCTTCAGCAAGTTCGGGGCGTTTAATAACATCGCATAAAGCTTTAAACTGAGCATCATTGCCAACCGCCAATGCAAAATATCCATCACTTGTGGGGAAAACTTCATAAGGCACAATATTTGGGTGTCCATTACCATATCGTGCAGGCTCACGACCCGATGTCAGATAATTTTGGGCACTATTTACTAACCAGGCAACTTGAGTATCAAACAAAGAAATATCGATATATTGCCCTTCACCAGTTTGCTCACGATGCTGTAATGCAGCAAGAATTGCCGTACAGGCATACATTCCACACATAACATCTGCAATACCTACACCAACCTTATAGGGGTCACCATCTTCGGGACCGGTTAAACTCATAATTCCGCCCATTGCCTGAATCATAAAATCGTAACCGGGTAAATTGGCGTAAGGACCTGTTTGCCCAAAGCCGGATATAGAGCAATAAATAAGTTTTGGATTTGCCTTTTTTAAACTTTCATAATCCAGTCCAAATTTTTTACTGCCACCCACCTTAAAATTTTCAATGAAAATATCACTTTCCTTAGCTAACTCAAGAATCAATTGTTGGCCATCTGTTTCTGCCATATTGATGGTGATGGAACGTTTGTTACGGTTTGCACTTAAATAGTAGGACGACTCCAGGCTATCGTTACCAGCTTCATCTTTTAAAAACGGAGGCCCCCAATATCTCGTATCATCTCCATTTAGTGGACGTTCAACTTTAATAATATCTGCACCATAATCACCTAATAACTGTGTACAACTTGGACCAGCCAATATTCTTGAAACATCCAGAACAGAGATATCTTTCAATGGAGAAGTATTTTCTATCATTAAATTAAAACCATGAAGTGATTCCAATCAGTGTAAATTTAAGCAATACTTAATTCAAACTAATATTATTCACTATTTACTTTAATTTTAATCATCTAAATAATGTCAAATTTACGAGCCTTAGAAGTATTTTTAGCAGTCGTTGACCAGGGGAGCTTTGCTGCAGCTGGTGAAACTATAGGGCTTACTCAATCTGCTATCAGCTTACAAATAAAAGCTCTAGAGCAGGATTTTGAAACTGTTTTATTTGATCGAAGTAAACGTCCACCTATTTTAAATGCTGAAGGGGTATTGTTAGCACAAAAATCAAGAGGTTTAATAAATCAATTTAATGAGCTAAAACAATCATTTATAGAACATAATTACAGTGGAACATTACATATTGGGACTGTGCCAACAGTACTCACTGGCATCCTGCCCTGTGCTTTATCTGCAATGCGCAAAAAACACCCCAGATTATTAGTCAACTTGATTACCGGACTTTCACGAGAATTAACCGTCATGGTTCAAAAAGGTGAAATCGATGGGGCTATTGTCACCGAACCATTGCACCTGCCTGCCGAACTCAACTGGCTCCCTTTTGCAGCAGAACCTCTTGTTGTCATTTCTCCACCGGGAACGGAAGGTTTACTGGATACAGAGTTATTAACACGCTATCCATTTCTACAGTTTAAAAAACATTCCTGGGTGGGTAACTTGATTGATACTCATTTGAAACAAAGAAAGATCCAGGTGAAATCAAATATGGCAGTAGATTCTCTTGAATCAATATCACTGATGGTTGCAGAAGGTCTAGGAGTATCAATTGTTCCTTTGCGCAGTCATTGCCATAATTTAAATAGTAAGGTAGTCATCTCACCCTTTGGTAAAAAACCGATTAAAAGAATAGTTGGGTTAATTCAAAGAGTGGCCAACCCAAATGCCGAGCTCATTAGAGTCTTACATGAAATTTTAATGTCTAAAACAAATCAAGCTATGAGCACTCAAAATGATTGATATTATTTCAGCCATAGGCACTATTTTTGCTCTGATTCTGCTAGGCAGTTATCTACGTTTTAAAAGTGTTCCCAGCGAAGAATACTGGTTATATGCCGACAAACTGGTTTACTGGATTCTATTTCCCTCATTTCTATTTTACAAAACATCCACTATTTCAGTAAGTACTGAACTTTTAACCCCAATCTCCCACCCCCTGCTTTCCGGCTTACTATTAACGGTTTTTATTATATGGACAGCCAGTAACCTGTTTAAATTTGACAATAAAGCAGGCAGCTCGATTGTTCAGGCAGCTGGACGTCACAACACATTTATCGCACTGGCTATTTCAGAACGACTATTTGGTGAGAGTGGACTGTTGATAGCGACTCTGGCAACAGCAATCCTGATACCGGTAACTAACATCAGTATCGTCATTGCTCTAGTTATTATCTTAAATAAAGGTCAACAGAATCTTTTTAAGAAAATAATGAATGATTTAATCAGAAACCCACTTTTAATCGCTATTTTCACAGGATTTTTATTTAATTACCTGGGATTTAAAAACATCCTCATTGTGCATGATGTAACTGCATTATTGGGCAGTGCGACTCTACCCGTAGTGCTTTTGTGTATTGGTGCCAGCATGAGATTTCAGGGCCTTAAACAAACTCTACCCGCTTTACTATTATCAAGCCTGGGCAAATTTATTATTTTTCCGGGCATCGTTTTAATTGTGTTATTACAGATTGCCACACCGCCGGATATCGCCATAATTCTAATCATTTATGCTGCAACACCCACTGCCGCATCAGGTTTTGCATTGGCTCGTCAAATGGGAGGAGACTACAAATTGATGGCATCCTTAATCACTAATCAGACACTTATCTCCTTTTTTACTTTGCCGTTTACCATTTACCTGGCGAGCAGATTTTTAGGACTGGAAATAGGTTAAAATCATGTACCTACTCAGCGAGTTTCAAAATTCGAACACTTTTAAAATTTTTCACCACGAAGAACACGAAGCTCACGATGAATAACAAATAACCGAAAATACAAGCTGATAAATCGCTCATTGGTATAAAGTAAACAGTTTTTACCAAATAAATAATTACCTTCGTGCGCTTCGTGGTGAATATCTTTTGACTTTTTAACTACTCTGAGTAGATACAGAATCATTCTCATAAAACTTTCCACATATGAAATCATATAAACGTTAAACCTGATTACCCAACAGCTAAAACGTATTGATGTTTATTAGTTCAAAATTGAACTATGTTTGAGCAGAAACATCAAACAGGCACAATAAACCTTAATAGGGAAAAATAATAATGCCACTAATCAATACACTTACTGCACCTGTTCTGGGTATAAATTCCTTATTGGAAAAACTTCAATCACCACTACTTTTACTGTTCAGATTATGGGTAGCAAAAGTTTTTTTCATGTCTGGATTACAAAAACTGAATACCTGGGGTGATGAATATGGCGTGTTATATCTTTTCAGAGAAGAATATTCGGTTCCCTTTTTAAACTATGAAGTAGCTGCCTTCCTGGCCACCGCAGGAGAATTGATTCTACCTGTATTTTTAGTGATCGGATTTGGAACCCGATACTTTGCTATAGCTCTTTCTATCCTTAATGTAGTTGCTGTAGTTTCATATTATGCAACTCTTGCAAAAGTTGGTCAGGTAACCCCGCATATTTTCTGGGGAGCCATGTTACTGACTACGGTTATTTTTGGTTCAGGTTACTTTTCAGTCGACACATGGATTAAAAGTAAATACGGTTCTACAGAAAGATAATCACACCCCCAAATATCGGGGGGGGGGGGTAGTTTTAACAGGATAATCATCAATGATTGCTCTTTCTGTTAATCACTATCCCCCTAAATATTGCTTACTTTAACTCCACTATCACAATCTATTTTGTCATCTACAGAAGTCAGTAGATTTCTTGTATCCAGCTCCAGTTGATGAACGTGTTGAGCTTTCAATACAATTTGTTGTATTTTATTTTCCATCTTTAAATTCAAAGTCTGGGACATCTGCTTTGACCAGCTGGCTAATCTGTCTTCAGGGCTATTAGCAGCATAAACAGGTACGGCAATACCCTGTAATACACTCATTGTCAGTAAAATTACTCCAGTCATTCTTTGTTTTACATGAAACATTATTTATATCCTCCAGCTTGTTTTAAATATTTACTTCTGTGTTATTTATCTAGATGATTGGAGGCGGCAAATAGTCGCAAAATATTTTAAATAAAATAAATAATATTTTTTTGCGACGATTTTCAGTTTTGATACATCTATATACGTAATGAACAGATCTAATTTTGCAATACAGATAGACGAACTCGCACTAGCCAAAGCCCGAAAAGGTGATATGGAAGCGATGGAGTACCTGTATAGAACATACTCCAGTGCGGTTTATTCTCTTGCACTGAGAATCACTTCATCCAATGCTGATGCAGAAGACATTACTCAGGACACATTCATTGAAGTATTTAAAAAACTAGATCAGTTCAAAGGAAGTGCCCCTTTTTGGGCATGGCTCAGACGCATCGCAATAAATACGACATTAATGAAATTAAGACGTGATAAGAATTTACCTCTATCTCTTGATGAGATGGAAGAGCAACCCGAAATTTTAATACAGACAGATCGAGCAGCAAACCTGCATGATTTGGAGAAAGTGTTAAATAAACTTTCTGTAACAGCACGTGCTGTTGTCTGGTTACATGATATTGAAGGTTATACCCATGATGAGATTGGAAAGATGATGGATAAAACACCCAGTTTTTCCAAGTCTCAATTATCAAGGGCATACGATAAACTGAGATCTATTTTAAAATGGCAAAATACAGCGACGACCAACATCCAGCTACAGCAACGCTGCTAGATTACCTCGATAACTGTTGTTCTGATGAAGACAGTTCTCATATCCAGCAGTGTGTGCTTTGTTTAAATGAAGTGGTTCAAATCAGCGAAAGCCGATCGCAACTACAACAGTTACCACAGGTACAGGCGCCTGCCCACCTATGGGCTAAAATTCAAAATGAGATTCAGCCACAACCGGCTGTAAAAAAAGCTCAACCCTGGACCTATCAATGGATTGCCACTGCTGCCTCTATCGTCATAGTCGCTACACTTTTCATACTCAACCCCTTACAGAAAGCGGAAACTCTTCAACCACTTGTATCCAGCCCTGAATATTTAAGCCTGTTACAGGAAAGCCAGCAACTCGAATCTACTCTAGCCTATCTCAATCGCCAACCAACTATCATTAATCTCAGTACGGTGGGTAAAATTTCTCAATATCGCGACAGTATTGCCACTATTGATGTTGCTTTGAATGAATACAACAAAACAAATCAGGATCAGGAATTCAGAACCACTTTAATGAAAGAACGAGTGCACTTGATGCGACAGCTTGTTAAACAGAAAGCCAAACCTTTAATGTCAACCTATAGAACCTTTTAAGCTACACGGGGATAATCCAATGAACAAAACACTCACCTTCCTGCTTTTAAACCTGTGTTTAACCTTAGGTTCAAATAGTTATGCTTCAACGCAACAAGGCTCACAACAAGATGATGATGCAACTCTGCATCATCATCAGGTAATACAGTTAGCCGATGAAGTCAGTATCAATATCAATGACAGGATGGCTGCAAAACTGGATAAGATTAAAATACTGATTGCCGCAAACACCCATAATCAGGAAGCCAATGAAATCAATCATGAGATTATTGAAATCAATAAAGATATGAATGAAATGGGTGAAGAGTTCAATGAAGAAATGAATGAAATGGGTAAGGAACTCAAAGGACTGGTCAAAATGCTGAGAAAGATGGGAGACAAAAAAGCAAGTAACGGGGCTTTTCTGGGAATACTGCTGGATGAAGAAGCAAGTGTAGACGAAGGCATATTATTACTTGGCGTCACGCCTAACGGCCCTGCTCAAAGTGCTGGCTTAAAAGCTGATGATGTTATTACCAGTATAAACTCAAAAAGTATGGCTCGTACTAGTGACAAGTCTCCAGCCAGCATACTTTATAGCACCATGAAAAGTGTTAAACCAGGCGATGAACTGACTCTTTTACTAGACAGAAAAGGTGAGCAGAAGAAAGTCATTTTTATGGCCGGCAAACGAGGAGATCATCTGCAATATGGTATTAATTTCTTAGCGGATGATCTTGAAAAAAGAATAAAGAAAAAAATTCATATTGAGATAAATGATGAAGATTTTTCAGGTATTGAGCTTTACCCCATTAACAATAAGCTGGGCAGTTACTTCGGATCAGACACCGGTATGTTAATCTTAAACATTCCTGAAGATAATAAATTTGACCTGTTGCAAGGTGATGTCATATTAAAGATCGGCGATCGCACTCCAAAATCTACCTCACAAACCTGGAGAATTCTGGACTCTTATGACACTGGCGAAAATATAAACCTGACTCTAATGCGCGATCAGAAAGAAATTAAAATTTCTGTTAATAAACCTTAAACTTAAGTAACTCAGCAAGTTTCAATATTCTGTTACTTTAATGATTTTTCACCCCGAAGGCACGAAGTACACGAAGGAAAACCATTATGTAATAATGAAATTTGTTTGAAATCATAACTTATGATCAAGTTAATAGTTTTCCTGATTACCCCTGAGGCTCAGCTATCCTATCTCATTGAAAATATTATTCACCACAGAGGAAGAGAATGGGATTAGTTATTGCTAAATTCCAATATATTTAGAGCATGAGATGCTTTCTTAAGCTTAAAAAAACTTTTTACCTCTGTGTGCTCCGTGTCCTCTGTGGTGAAAAGGTTTTAAGAGCTTTGATGGCTGAAGCTCAGGGGTAATCAGGATAGTTTTTAAGAAATGTGTATTTGTTTTCCTTCGTGTACTTCGTGATCTTCGTGGTGAATATGTTTTGATTTTTAATTATGTTAAATAGTTATAAGTTTAAAAACTATCTGGTCAACGAAAGAAATAAGTCAAAATAACCTGGGAAGGTTTTTGATGTGCATCCGGGATCATTGATGGTAATAGCAGCATCACCAAATGCTGCCAGAGAAAAGCACATTGCCATGCGGTGATCATCATAGGTATCTATGGCAGCACTCTGAATGGTTTTAGGCGGATCAATAACAATATAGTCATTCCCTTCTTCTACAATAGCACCTAACTTCCGTAATTCTGTCGACATTGCTGCCAGCCGGTCAGTTTCTTTCACACGCCAGTTATAAATATTGCGGATAGCCGTTTTTCCCCTGGCAAATAAAGCTGTGGTTGCAATCGTCATCGCCGCATCGGGAATATGATTAAGATCGACATCAACTCCTTTTAACTCACCAGAATTACTAACTTCTATCCATTCATCTGACCAGGTAACTTTTGCACCCATCAATTCCAGTACTTCTGCAAAGCGTGCATCACCCTGCACACTGGCTTTTCCAGTTCCATGAACTTTTACACTACCACCGGCAATGGCAGCAGCTGCCAGAAAATAAGAAGCAGAAGACGCATCGCCTTCTACCATAATAGAACCCGGTGAACTATAAGATTGACCACTTTTAATAAAAAATGCCTGATCATTTCGGTTTTCCACTTCTACACCAAAACGTTTCATAACATCCAGAGTAATCGCAATGTATGGTTTTGAAACCAGTTCGCCATCTACTTTTATCAGTAAATCCTGCTGACAAAAAGGTGCTGCCATTAACATTCCGGTTAAATATTGACTGGATATATTGCCCTTAATTGAAACTTTTCCACCTTGAATACCCTTTGCATTTATTTTAATGGGAGGAAAACCAGTTTCCTGCAAATACTCGATATCGGCTCCCGTTTGTTTTAAGGTACCGACTAAATCATCGATAGGTCGCTCATACATTCTGGGTTCACCCATTAACGTAAACTCACCATGACCCGTGCAAAGTGCAGCAGTCAGAGATCTCATGGTTGTACCGGAATTCCCCATGAACAATTCAGTGTTATTTTCCACCTTAAAAGACCTTGCTAAACCGGTCATTTCGCAAATAGTTCTGTCTTCAGAAAGAGTGTATTTAACTCCCAGCTTAGCCAGTGCTGTCAGCATGTGCCTGACATCATCACTATCTAGTAAATTAGTAATTGTCGTAGTACCTTGCGCCATTGCGGAAAGTAATAAAATTCTGTTAGAGAGGCTTTTAGATCCGGGAATTAATACTTCGCCGTTGATATGGCTTAAAGGTTTAAGAGTCAGTGTTTCCATGTAGAGTTAAGACAGCTATTTTAAGATAAGCAGAATTGTACCTTAATCCAGCAGTTGATTGGGCTTCCATGCCCATATCCAGAAAAAATAGTTATGATATAACAAGACCGGGGGATCTTATCCACGAATAGGCACAGTTACCGAAATCTACTTGCTGTCGTGAAACCGCATTAACTTCTTTCAACACAGATGCAATATTACCAGAGACCATTGTTTCGCTAACAGGGTATAGTATTTTTCCGTTTTCAATGTAGTAACTGTTTTTAGCAACACCAGAAAAATCACCCTTATCATTTGGACTTCCACCTGAAAACCGTCCTAATAAAATACCTTTCTCAACGCCCGCAATTAAATCATCAAGTTCCGTTTCACCGGCATCCATAATCATGTTATCTCCATCATTTAAGGCGATGGGTAATCCTGTTTTATTAGCGCCAAACTGGTTTAAAAGATAACTGTTTAAGATACCTTTATTAACTAAAGTTGTATTTTGGGCAACTATGCCATCACCTGTTAAAGGATAAGCTGAGGCTAAGGTCGTTGAACGAGGCTGACAATGCAGAGTGAGTAATGGAGAAGTAACCGCGGTATTAACAGCTTCTTTATAAATTGAAGTTCCTGCAATCATTTGTCCATCAGAAATATTAGAGGTTAAAAAACCAATAAAATCATCCATCGCATGAGGTGTGATAACAAGATCACCGGTAAACTTTTTAGCTATTTGACGGGTTTTAACCTGTTCTTCTGATTGTTTAAGTAATTCAGCCAAATGAGCTTCATGCTGTAACTCTTTTTCCAGTGTCGTACTGCTAAAGCCACTGTAATTAAACGAAGAAGTATCGCCTCCTGATTTTGATGTAAACATCGCATAGGCATTATAAGCACCCTGATTAACTGTAAAATTAACACCATTACTATTTACAATACGCGTTTTGTGATGGGTAAAATCAATGACTGCTTCTTCCAGTATCGTCGTCGGGTGATTGTTTTTTGTATACTCAATAAAAGCTGAAAGGCGGTCATACATTAATCCAGCATCAGCCTGTTCAGCTCCCAGAGTAAATTCTTCTGCCGGTTGATTTGGGGCTATATCATAAGCATCATCCTGTGGAGACCCTTCTGCCATATCACTCAAATCGGCAATTGCCTGATCTACTGATTCGCTATCAAGCCTATTTAAACTCAGACTTGCTCGGCGGGAATCACTAATACCGGTAATTTGAAGGTTTGTATTAAAGCCTGTTCTTAAAAGATTTATCTCAGAGTGCTGTTGATTAAGTTCATGTTTTTCACTTTCATCAAGTTCAAGTTGAACACGATCAAAACCGGCTGCTTTCATTTTATCCAGACATGCATTTATTAATTGATCCTGTGACATGCTTATTGCCCTCCCATGTTAACTTTACACTTCATGTCAGGACCACCCACGCTTACAGGCATCATCTGTTTTTTCCCGCAATATCCACTACAATTCCAGACCATATCATCAGAAAGCATGTCTACTGTTTTTAACATATCAAAAGCAATGCCCGATATGGTTGTATCCTGAATGCTACGCCCAAGCTGACCATTTTTAATTTCGTAGCCTAATGTCACTGAAAACATAAATTCAGAGGTTGAATCAGCCTGGCCATTACCTGTTTTCATCAAATAATAACCATCTTCAACACTGGAAATCATGTCTTCTAAATTATCATTTCCTGGCAGAACAGCTGTATTACGCATTCTGATTAAAGGTTCATCTGAAAATGTAAAAGCGCGGGCATTACCGGTTAATTCGGTATCATAAAATGCTGCTGATTCACGGTTATGCATAAAGCCTTTCAATACTCCTTGCTCGATAAGAACGGCATCTCTGGCTTCGACACCTTCATCGTCTATGTGTACTGGCACCTGCAATAACTCACCGTTCATGCTGTGTGCAAAATCAACCATATTGACTATAGAACTAGCCACCTGCTGGTCTACTAAATCTCCAGCTACTGAACCACCTCTTACCAGGTCAGCTTCTGTCGTATGCCCGACTGCTTCATGGGCCAGCATGCCGGTCAGTTCACCTGACAATACAACTTCCTTAAACCCTGCTTGCGCTGACACTGCTTCTGTTTTTTTCATCAAATGTTCAACCAGATTATCGATCACAGGATACAAACTGGCGGGATCATCAAAACAATCTTCAAATTGCCCTCGCTCAGATACAGGCTCAAACATATCAACTGGTTCACCCTGGCCATTTTCAGCCGTCAGGAAAATATACAACATTGACCTTGGTATCATTGAGTAACCTTCAGAACCCGCCGTACAGCTCAACTGTTTTTCCATATCTTCTGTACGAAGCATGACTCTTCTAGCCATCAAATCAGGGTAATTATCTGCAATATAAGCATCCACAGAACGTACATATTCAATTTTATGTTGAGATGAAACAACCGGGCGTTTACTGGTAAAATCAAACTCACCGCTAAAGCCGGCAGGAATTAATTGCTGAACATGCCCCGGAGCTCTTTTGCCCAGTAATTTAGCATTGTCAGCAGCAGCTTTTATGACTTTATTGATCGCTGATTCATCCGCTTCTGGGTAAGAGGCAAAACCCCAACAACCCTGATAAAATGATCTGGCGGATATCCCACCTTTTATCTGTTTATTATTAGCCACTAAATCACCATTCAATAACATGATTGAGCTATTCCTATTTTCCTGTAAGCGAAGTTCTGCATAACCGTTCAAGTCTCGCACAAGACCTGTCAGAGGTTGTTTATTCATGAAGTTAACCTTAAGAATTATTTTTTTAGTACACTAAGAATATCAGCAGAAAGGGCTAATTAAGAAAGAATATTTTTAAAATTGAATAGTCCAGATTTGAATAAGGAAGAAATTATTAATATAAGAAGCATTAGCAGAGATAAAATCAATGGGTTAAACTTTCCGCTAAATAGCCGAGACGTTCATGTATGCCCAGATATTGATGAATTTCATCCGGGAAATCACCGGGTTTTAAGGCTTCAATAATTTTCAGATCAGGAAAATCGATCAGGTTGATTATCTGGGCTTCATCCTTGGGAATTTCAGGATTATAAATCAGTATGCTTGGTTTTAATGCTGATCGAGAATCTGCACAAATAACCAGACCAATTTTATCATCATTAAGCCTGATCACCGTGCCTGGCGGATAAACACCCAGTAATCCAATCAACCTTTCAACTAATTTTCTATCAAGCTTTTCTTTATATTTATGATATAAAGTCACTAATGCCATTTTAGGGGCCATTGCAGCTTTAACATCTGCAGGGTTACACAGGTTATCGTATAAGTTTACGATAGAAACGATACGCACAAATTTAGACAGTTGATTAGCTTTCAACTTGTTTGGATAGCCCGAACCATCTAATAACTCATGATGTTTTTCTATGACATCAAGAACCTCCTTATCCATAACTCGAATTCGTTTAATCATTCGGCTACCGTATTGAGGGTGGCTTTGAACTATTTTTTGTTCTGCAGGACTTAAGGCAGTTTTTTTGTTTTTAATGGTTCCTGGTAAATCAATTTTACCAATATCATGCAGCAAAGCTCCTGTTCCTAAAATTTTAAGTTCAGCAGCATTCATACCTTCTGCTGCCCCCAACATCAGGCTCAACATAGAGACATTGGTAATATGGTTATAGTCACTATGTTCACCATCCCCCAGATTAACTAACTGAGTCATCATGTCTTCACTACCTTCAAAGGTAGATGCCATTTGATCGACAATATCATCAACATCATGAATAGCATTGGCAGGTCGATTTTTTAAATCTTTAGTAACATTTTGAATTTGTTTGGAAGTTGCATTATATTTTTTTGTAATTTCTTTACGGACTTTATTTACCTTTCGAGCTCGTTCTCGCTGAGCTTCTTTTTCTTTCCACAACAACTCTTCCAGCTTTTTTTGCTCTTCATCAATGACATCTTCGGTAATATCATCATCAACTGTGCTCTCATCAGCAGATGAGCCTAAAAAAAGCACATCACTTTTATCAAGATCAACAGTAACTGTTTTAATCTTCAAGCTTTTTATAACCTTGATATCATTATCATTTTTGATTTTAAACGTAGAAAAGGTAAACGGATGATCCATCCATTTCAGGTTTAGATCGATGTAAAGTCCTACAACGAGATCGTTAACAGAAACTGTTATTGTATTGCTTTCAGCTTGAGCCATATTTTTATTATATAAATTTCAATGATTTGCGAAATAACATCAAAAGTTATTATAGCCTTATTTATGATTTATTCAGGTCACTCAAGGAATTAAACTTATGATACAAGCCTATTAAGATTAAAAACCATTTATTTTTTACAAATTTAACTGCAAATACAGGAGGAAAGTAGTTAGACACTGATGGATTAACATTTTCCATTTCTACCTGACTTTAAGCAGTATCAGATCCGTCATTCCTGCATGTTTTTTGCAGCAATCGTCTTTGAAAGACAATTTTCTCTAAGCTTCGCTGTAAATTTTGAGAAATACCTACTAAAAGTGTGGAGGAATGACGGGAGAACAGATTCCCATACATAATCAAATTAAGTTCACATTAGTAAGAAAAATGAAAACTCTCATTCAGATAATCTATCATTGCACCACCTATTTCAGGATGACTTCCTGTTCGGTTTGAGCTGTATTCTTCTTTAAACTGAAATGAACAGCGCATCCGGGAATTAATAAACTGGTTACATAAAGGACCCGATTATGCCCAGGTTTCTGGTGTAACCGTTCAACAGGTAAATACTGAGGATTTGTCTGGTTTTCATACTGGGTAATTAGTATTTCTGTCACATTAAGGATTTTTTACCACTAAGACACGAGGACCACGAAGAAAAACAAATACACATTGATTAAAATCTACTAATTCGATCATTAGTTATGATTTCAAACTTATTTTGTTATTACATCATAATCTTCCTTCGTATACTTAGTGTCTTCGTGGTGATTATTTTTTTGACTTTTAATTACGCTGAATAATTACTATAGATTTATCTAGCCAATACCACAGGTGGGTTTGACTCCAAATTTATAAAAACATCCGTATTAAAAACTGTAGATAATATTTTATCTGTTAACACTTCTTCCACCCTGCCAGATTTAACCATTTTGCTATTATCCAGCAAACATAAACGATCACAATAACGGGCAGCAAGACTCAGATCATGAATGGCAATAATGACTCCATGACCTGAGCGGGCATAGTCTGATAACAAGTTCATCACATCACGCTGATAATGAATATCCAGATTGGCTACAGGTTCATCGACCAGCAATACATCGGCCTGATTAGCCAGAACCCTGGCAAGCCATACACGTGCCTTTTCACCACCGGAAAGCTCATCAACATGACGGTTAGCAAGTTCTGTTACATTGGCCTGTTGCATTGCAGATTTGATGATTTTCTGATCACAATCACCCCAGGGTAAACGCCCGAGAGAAACCACATCATGCACCGATAATGCCCAGGCCGACTCAACAAATTGAGGCTGTAAAGCGATACTACGTGCTCTCTCTAAAGCTGTCAGTGAAGCTAAATTTATACCGTTAAACTCAACTAGACCGGTATGGTTCACTAACCCGGAAAGTGCACTCAATAAGCTGGATTTTCCAGCTCCGTTCGGCCCTATTAAACCTAGCACTTCGCCTTGCTTCAGCTCAAGGTCAATTGACTGTAGCCGATGATCAACACTCAAGTTATTAATAGACATTAGAGCCATCGTTGTCGCTCCTTCCAGATAAGCCAGATAAAGAAAGGAGCACCCACCACGGCCGTTAACACGCCCAGTTTCAACTCTCTTCCCGGTGGTAATAAACGTACCAGAATATCCGCAGCACAAACGACAATAGCTCCAGCAAGAGCTGAAGGCAGTAGCAGTTTATCAGGACGATATTTAACCAGTGGTCGTAAAATATGCGGCACCAGTAATCCAACAAAACCGATATTACCCGCAACTGCAACCGCTGAACCGACTAACATGGCCGTTCCCAAAATAATAAAACGGCTGCCACGGGAAACCTGCAAACCCATACTTTCAGCTACCTGATCCCCCAGGCTTAATCCCATCAATAAACGGCGTTGACTCCATATAATCCCCCCCCCTATCAAAAAGGCAGGAAGCAGTACAAGCAGGTTATCCAACCCCCGGTTGGATACTGAACCCAGTAACCAAAAAACAAGTTCCTGCATTGCATATGGATTAGGAGCAAAGTTCAATACCATCGCAAGAAGTGCGCCGGTAAACATCGATAAAGCCAGGCCAGCCATGATAATAATACTGGGACGAACAATAGAACCCGATAATCCCAATAAAATAAATAGCGTAATAGCCGCCCCAATCAAGCCAGCAAGTGGGGTGGCCAGAGCACCCAGCCCTGAAAACAAATTGAAATAAAAGACACATGCCGCCCCAAGAGCTGCCCCCTGACTGGCACCTATTAAACCCGGATCAACCAGAGGGTTACGTAATAATCCCTGAAGAGCTGCACCGGACAGTCCCATCGCTGCTCCAACAACCAAAGCCAGTAGTGTTCTGGGCAAACGAATTTCGCCAATGATTAAAGCATCATTATTGTCTATTGAATTCAGCCAGTCCCATAAACCACTGACAACATTTACCTCAATAGAACCGGAACCTAATGATAACCAGCTGATGAAAATAACTAAAAAGATTAGCAGTGGGTTCAGTGATTTTTCCATGCTGCCAACTCGGTAATTAAATCAAATGTCCAGGGGCCAGGACACTGCCAACGCCAGCTATCACTTATATCTACCTTTCGATTAATAATAATTTCTTTTAAAACTCTATGTCTGGCAAATAGATTAGCCAGTGAATTAGATACAGGTTTAGACCATAACACGGCATCGGGTGGATCTATCACCAGTTTCTCAAGATCAAGGTTCACAAACCCAGCCGCTTTTATATAATTGCTCCAGCCAGATTTTGTGATGATATCGTTTTCCAGTGTACCTGTTCCGGTGCCAATACCATTTGGCCCAAGTAATAATAACTTCTTGCCATTTGATTCATGACTAGTCAAAGAAAGCGGTAAATCCTGTAATTTACGGATTTGAACCAGAGATTTAAATGTATTCGTATAATCGATAATTGAACGAAGTTTTAACGGTAAGGGCATAATTTCTGTTTTTATACCCAACTGTTTTAATCGTTTTGTCAGCAGAGTGGCATTAAATTCTCCCGTCATAACCAGGTCGGGATTTATCTCCAGAAGTTGTTCCAGACTGCCATCGTGAACGGGTAAGCCATTTGGCACCCAGTCAACCTTGTAACGATAAAGTAAGGGGGAATAGGTAATTGATTGGGACTGATGGGCATATTTTAATAACATCCAGTCAGTACATAAATCCAGAGATACTATTTTTTGACCTTGGTCAGCCAAGCTTTGAGCTGAAAAGAACAAAAACAGAGCATAAATCAGACTTTTAACAATGCTGATTTCTGTCTGTTTTTTCATATTGAAACCCTAATCCAGAAAACTGTACTTAAGTTCAATCATAACGGTTCTATCTTTACTGTTAAAACCGGATGCCGTTTCGTAACTCTCATTGAAAAGGTTATCTATTTTCGCCGATAACCGGGTATTGTTTGAAAATTGATAAATTGCAGTTAAATCTACCAGCTCATATTGTGGCAAAGTCACATCATTGAATGATGAGTCATCTCTTGATGAAATCACACTGGCATTAGCAATCACATGCCACAACGCATGTTGATATGAAACCTGCATATTTACCGTAGACTGAGCTCTTCGGGATAAAGTTTCATCCAGTGTTTTGTTCACAGGATTTTGCAGTAAGGCATTGAACCTGTATCCCCATTCATTAACCTGATGGTTTAGACTCATTTCAAAACCGGTGATTTCAGCCTCTTCCACATTATCCATTTTATAGTTTGGCCAGGCACCGGTTAAAACGATTAAATCCTCTATTGAAGTTTTAAATACGGATAGCTTCAACTGACTATTTTCACGCAAATCAAAAATCAGCCCTAATTCAATATTATTTGACGTTTCGGGTAGCAAATCAGGGTTTCCACCAAAACCAAAACGGTCAGTATTATCCGGAGCACGAAAAGCGGAACCCAAACCAGCATACAACTTAACCTCTGGTTGTAGATGATACTGATAATCAAAATTCCAGGTATTGTGCGAACCAAACCCTTCATGGTCAGTATTTCTCACCGAAACAGCATAATCATGATCACCCTTATTAGCCTGATATAATGCATAAAATTCGTTAATATCATTATCTTCCTCAATCACTGTTCCAAAGGAAAGAGCATCTACTTGTTCTTTTGCTTTCAACACACCAAAAGATAAAACTGCCGTTGAATTTAGATCATAATCCAGCTTTATATCAAGCTCATCTCTGGTAGTTTCGGCATTATCAAGCTGCGCAAGATAGTTTTCAACTTGCTGTTCGACTTCATCAGTAATCTGGCTTACTCGAAAAGAGCCACTTAACGAATTACTTAGTTCAGCTTTCCACTGTAAAATAGACGCTGTATTTTTATAATCCTGATTGAGTTCCCCAAAACTATAGTACTCGACATTTCCCGTTGTCTGCCAATGATTAAAACTGATCTGCTGGGTATCTGTTTTGTAATTCACAAAAGCATTTAAGGTATCATTTTCATAACCATGATTCTCGGTTGAGTCATCGGTCACAGGGAAACCATCAGTTGAAAACGTATCTAATACTATTCCACCGGAAAAACTATTTTTCCCATAGGATAAATCGACACTAGTTGATTGGCTGGCATGATCCCCTGCCCCTATAGTTACACTGCCGTGAGTCCCGGAAACCTGTTTTTTAGTGATGATATTAATCACCCCGCCAATAGCTTCAGAACCATATACACTCGAACGAGGACCTTTTACAATTTCAATATGATCGATAATCGAAGGTGAAATATTTTGAATAGCCGCAGAGCCAATAGTTGCCGGGTTAATTTTCACACCATCAACCAGTATGACCGTATGATTACTATCGGTTCCCCGCACAAACAGCGATGTCACCTTTCCATAACCACCGTTTCGAGCTATTTCCAGACCAGCATGTAATTTAATAATATCGGCAACATCCTGTGACATGCTATTTTCAATCTGCTGTCGTGTAATAACTTCAACAGGAACAGGGGAATCATCCAGAGCAGTAGCAATTCTGCTGGGTGTTACCACAATAACAGGGAGATTGTCGGCAATCGATATAGAAGGAATAGAGAAAGTCGATAAGCCAAGAAAACTCACCAATGTGAGCTTGTTAAATGAAAGTTTATTCATGATATATCCTGATGCACCCGCCGTGCATATTAAGACTAAAATTCAGGTACAGTTATATGTGTACCCACGAGTACAAAGGCCGGTCTCCGGACTTACAGGTTGTTCAAAAGAACTTTGATCAACACCTTCCCATGACTAGTCACAGTGGTGTATGTCAATCTATTACCTGATTACCGTTGCGGGGGCAGTGTCGGATTAGTTAATAAAAAATCACCGACTTCCCGTTTAAATCACTTTCGTGATCACCTTTAGCGGCGCAAAAGATATAGTTTCATGCACCAACAAGCAAGTTTTTTTAAAGCCTTATCAATCGCATGTTATTTATATCTTAAGTTTCATTAATCATTAGCAGCATCAGTGTGCTAACTCTATAATTCTTTTCCTCAACCAGAAACCATTCACTTATGGAATCCTTTTTAAACCAAATTCTATTATTTGAATTTACATCATCTCAGCTGATGCTGACCTGTCTTGTATTCATCTGGTCAGGTTTTGTGCGCAGTGGACTGGGTTTTGGTGGAGCAGCACTGGGTTTACCGTTGATGCTATTTATCTACGATCAACCATTATTCTGGTTACCTGTCATCGGCACTCATCTACTGATTTTCACCGGATGGACTCTGCGAAAACGATTAAAAAATGTCGACTGGGACTATCTCAAAAAAACCAGTGTGTATATTTTGCCAGCCAAGCTGATCGGTGTATTCGGCTTACTTAACCTGCCTAATAATTGGCTCATCATCATTATTTACACCATTACTCTCATTTATGCCTTTTTATGGTTACTGAGTATTCGCATTCAAAGTGAAAAAGGATGGACAGATAAACTGTTGCTGGTTATTGGTGGTTATGTATCTGGAACATCCCTTACAGGAGCCCCACTAATCGTAGCTGTTTTCATGCATCAGGTCAGAAAAAACAAACTGCGCGATACCCTGTTCGTTTTATGGTTTATTTTAGTCACCGTCAAAATGAGTACTTTTGTGGCTTTTGGAGTCGATTTACACACAGCCAGTGCATTAATGCTTATTCCTGTCGCTGGAATTGGCCATGTTATTGGTTTAAAAGCACACGATTACATACTACAGAATGATGAATTATTTAAACGAATTATAGGGGCAGTATTAATCGGCATCTGTGCTTTAGGTTTCAGCAGTCTGTTGTAAAACTAAATCAATACTAAAGTATATCTCACATAGCCCGATAACCTAACAATAGTAAGCTACTATTAGACTATAAATACAAAACCTTAAATCCAGATTGAAATGAAAAAGAACTTACCCATCACTAACAAGGAAATCCAGCTTAAGCAGGAAGATACCATAATTTCTACTACGGATTTGAAGGGACAAATTACTTACGCCAATAAAACATTTCTCGAAATCAGTGGGTTCACAGAAAAAGAACTCATCGGGCAAAGCCATAATATTGTACGCCACCCTGACATGCCTCCAGCAGCATTTAAGAACTTATGGGAGATCA